>Ga0208203_1000660_pt1 | contig 15187 bp, 19 predicted proteins | sample DeeseametaMP2914_FD_184167 | JGI IMG/M metagenome (GOLD analysis project Ga0208203, IMG submission 184167) | Marine microbial communities from the Deep Atlantic Ocean - MP2914 (SPAdes) | ecosystem: Environmental > Aquatic > Marine > Oceanic | place: West of Santa Cruz de la Palma, Atlantic Ocean...
CAAAGGCTCTTGAGTTTTAAAACTTTCAACCGCTTTGTCCAAGTTGTGATCAGCTGTGTGCTTCATGCTTCTCTCCTGTATTCTGACTGTGACTAAGTAAGCGGGCCAATTTTTGCCGAGTTCTATTAAGAATAATGCCGACGTTGCCAGACGTTAGTGCTAAGTGTTGCGCGATATCGTCGTAAGACAGCTCTTCCACAAAACGCAAAACAAAAACCTTTGCTTCTTGTTCCGTGACCTTTGTCAGAGCATGTCGAAGCTGTTGAATATCCTGTGTCAAAGAAAACTGCTTTTCAGGTGTTGGTTCTGGCTTGCTGTGAATCGATAAAACATTGTCGCAGGAACCATCCTCAACAAGACTTTGTTCGGATAAACGATGCTTTTTCCTTAATAAATCAAGGCTGGCAGAAGTTGCCATAGTCGTCAGATAAGCAGCCCAGTTATTCACTTTGTCGAACGCCTTAGGTGTCTTTTTAAATAGCTTCATGTAAATATCTTGTGTGATATCTTCAGCATGATGGCTATCCCCTACAATGCGATAAGCAGTAGAGAACACCTGTCGTCCATATTGATTTGCTAATTCAGCAATAAGCTGCTTCTGTTTCTTCTTCAAGGTTCTTCCCCGTTAAGTGGCCTCACTACTATAGACGAATTCAAATTAAAGTTTCTTACATAAATTTTTAACGCATTTTAATATCGATTAATTTTAGTCACACCTAGCTTTCTGATAGGATAAATCAAGCTCTGACTAATATAGGAAGATAACATGAAGTATTTTACTCTAATTATCATCAGCTTATTGGCTATAATGATTACTGGTTGCTCTAGTGATTCAGACCGAACAAACAAAGACGATCATGAGCCTATTAGGGGCAGTCTGGAGTGGTGTTATATGTATTATGACCCAGCTAGCTCAGGTGAGCGCAAGCCTAATGCTGCAAAGTATTGTAAGTCAGCTTTAGAAAAAAAAGATGATCGCGAACGAAATAATTCAATTCTGAATGATGGCGCAAAGGTAGAAATCAAATAATTAACAGCCGGACTATAGGTATACAAAGCAATGCCACAACCTTTTCACTTAGCTATTCCAGTTCATGACTTAGACCAAGCTCGCCAGTTTTATGGGGAGCTACTTGGTTTTGAAGAAGGCCGCTCTAGCGAACACTGGATCGATTACAACTGTTTCGGTCATCAACTTGTGGTCCATTTAGACGAAGTAATGCAGCCACAAGCAGCTAACACCTCAAGCGTTGATGGACATGGCGTGCCTATCCCACACTTTGGCGTTGTGTTAGACATGCAGCAGTGGCGTGGACTGGCAGAACATCTCACCAAACATCGAGTGGAATTTGTAATAGAGCCTTATATCCGGTTCGAGGGAAAGCCTGGTGAGCAAGCAACCATGTTTTTTAATGACCCTTCAGGCAACGCCCTTGAGTTTAAGGGATTTAACAATATGGATGATTTGTTCAAGAAATAGTGCTGACAACACCTGATACTTTTAATCTGGACTAAGGGGAAACCCTTATTTCTTATTTTTCAATAATTTGCATAATTTATATACGCTCGTTATATTGAAAGTGAACCTTACAATTGACGAGGTACAGTATGAAAGCTCTATACTTAGTTTATATTTCAGCCTGCTTGGCTCTTGCTGGTTGCGCCAGCACAACGGCTTACGCGCCAGCAGAAACAGCGGAAGACTATGGTTACTACAGTACAAAACTTGGAGATAACCGATACCGCATCAGCTTCAATGGTAATACGTCAACCAGCCAAAACACGGTTAAAGATTACGCATTGCTAAGAGCGGCAGAGTTAACGCTACAAGAAGGTGGCTCATGGTTTCAGGTAGTTGATCGAGGCTCTGACAAAGAAACTCGCAACACTCCTCGTACTGAAGTTCGCAGGACAGATGTCATTGAGCGTGATTGTGGGTTGCTTGGCTGTGAAACACGCCGTCGCCCGACTTACACCACAACGATTGGTGTCGAATCTGGAACCGAACGTAGCAAATACAGCAGTTCTCTTGAAATCTTGGTGGGTAGCGGTGACATGCCAAGTGATGACGGCCGATACTATGACGCTAAAGACTTAGCCTCTACTCTTCGCGCAGCGATGTAAGTACTTTTCGATAAAGAGCCAACCTTCACTTAACGCGTCATTCGACGCGTTTTTTCTGCATTGATTTTTTAATTCAGAGGTCTATTATTGGGATAACAATCAATAATTCTTTATACACTATGCAAAACAAACAACCTGAAGGTAACCATGGCACCACCTATGTTGGCGCTTACATCGCCATCGGTGTGGGTATTGGTGCAGCTCTTGGCGTAGCAATGAGCAATATGATCTTAGGCATGGGAATCGGTGTTGCTATCGGCTTAATCATGGGCGTCGGCACTGAAATCAAAAAACGCAAGTCGTCCAATAAAAACTCTTAAGAGGATCTCCGTATGCGCCAAGTTACTACTTATATAACTATTACCGGCTTGGCCTTAGCGTTAATGGCATGCGATAACTCGCACGAGAACTCAGCTAAAAATAATGCTGATGCCTACAACAATGTCACAGAACAAAAGACGCCATCACCATCATTTGATTGCTCAACGGTCTCGGAAGGGAGTATTGAAGCCGTGGTTTGCCAACAACCAGAACTCGCTCAACTGGATAACCAGCTCAACCATGTTTACCAACATGCGTTGAACAAGGTAGAGGATAGTTCGCGAGAGTTAAAGGCCATGCAAAGGGGCTGGCTGAAAGGTCGCGACGACTGCTGGAAAAGTAATGATAAACCACATTGCATTAAAGAAAGTTACCAACAGCGCATCGCTGAACTTCAAGCACGCTACCGCTTAGTCGACTCGAACGGCCCGCTACGATTTATTTGTGACAATAATCCCAAAAATGAATTTATCGTCACTTTTTTCAATACGGAGCCTAGAACCCTCATCGCAGAACGAGGCGACCATACATCGCTTATGTACAATGTTGCTAGCGGCAGCGGTGCCAAATACCAAGGGCAAAACGAAACCTTTTGGGAACATCAAGGCAAAGCCCTAATCACTTGGGGTTATCAAGCACCAGAGCTAACCTGCCAAATGGCCAGCTCCGCTTATTAACCCATTCTATTAAGTTCTAACAAGGGAGCCTATCGAGTTTCCCTTGTCGCATACAATTCGTTAGAATAGACGCCTATTTTGCTAGCCCTCCATTAGGTTAGGGTAGCTAAAACACATTAAGGTACTAACCGGATATTGTATGGGTATTCAGATAAAGACTCCTGAAGAAATTGAGAAAATGCGCATCGCTGGTCGTTTGGCAGCGGAAGTTCTGGAGATGATTGGCGGGCACGTCAAAAAAGGTGCTACCACAGAAGAGCTGGATCAAATCTGCCATGACCATATTGTTCATAAACAAGGTGGTTACCCTGCGACCCTGAACTATGGCGGCTCAGTCTACCCCGTCACTTTAGACAGCGACGGCAAAGCGACGCAGCCTATCGCGACTGATGGCGGCTTCCCAAAATCTATCTGTACCTCCGTAAATGATGTGGTATGCCACGGTATCCCTAATAAAAAGCCATTACGTAACGGCGATATCTTTAATTTAGATGTCACTGTCATTAAAGACGGTTATCACGGCGATACCAGTAAAATGTTTGTGGTCGGCGAGCCAACCCCACAAGCAAAAAAGCTGATTCAAACCACACAAGACAGTTTATACATGGCCATTGATATGGTGAAGCCCGGCGCACGCCTTGGTGATATCGGTTATGCCATCCAGAAATATGCTGAAGGCAAAGGCTACTCTATCGTTAAGGAGTACTGCGGACATGGTATTGGTGCCAAGTTCCATGAAGAACCTCAAGTCACTCACTACGGCCGCCCAGGTACTGGTGTCGAACTACAAGAAGGCATGACTTTCACCATTGAGCCCATGGTGAACTTTGGTAAACGTCACGTTAAGCACAACAAAAAAGATGGCTGGACGGTACTCACCAAAGATCGCTCACTATCAGCCCAGTGGGAACATACACTTCTAGTGACTTCGACTGGCGTTGAAGTTCTTACTCGTCGTGAAGAAGAACCCTTCTAGTACTGGAATCCTGAGTGGCAAGTCCTGATAAATTCAACTATCTTCCCAAAGCAGCCGAGTTACTCAAAAAGAGTCAGTCGGCTGAGGGTCCTGATCGCCTAAGAGTCTATAAAGATTATTTACAAGCCGGCTTAGATGCGCTGACCAAGCAGTTCCAAAAAGGAACCAGTATCATTCAGTTGCTCAGAGCTCGCAGTGCTTTGATGGATCACATTTTGATCACCAGTTGGTCACAGTTTTCCGTCAATAGTGGCTCGGCCCTGATTGCTGTTGGTGGTTATGGTCGTGAGGAATTGCAGCCCTATTCTGATATCGACATTCTGGTATTGCTCACCGAAGAAGATAGCGGTGATGACAGCCAAGACAAGAACCTTGAACTGGAAGCGTGGCTCGCTTTCTTGTGGGACATTGGTTTAGAGGTTGGTCATAGCGTTCGAACCATTGCTCATTGCGAATCACTAGCTCTCGAAGATATTTCAGTTGCCACAAATCTTATTGAATCACGATTTCTTTGCGGCGATCGCCAGCTGTTGAAAGAACTGAACAGCAGAATGAAGGAGCCAGACTTTTGGCCTTCTGAGAAGTTTTTTAGAGCTAAGCTCGACGAGCAAACGGCTCGCCATATCAAGTTTAAAGAGACCTCTTTCAACCTTGAGCCTAATATTAAGTCCAACCCTGGCGGACTGCGTGATTTACAAGTAATTCAGTGGATCACATTGAAGCATTTCAAGAGCAGCAGCTTACACGACCTTATCAAATACGGTATTTTCACTCGACGTGAGTATCGAAGTTTACTGAACGGACAACAGTTTTTGCATCGCGTCCGTTTTGCACTCCATGTATTAAGCGGAAAGCGTGAAGATAGATTGCTGTTTGAGCACCAGAAGAAAGTCGCTGAATGGATGGGGTTTGAGGATCATGACAACAAATTAGCGGTTGAGCACTTAATGCAGCGTTATTACCGCGCGGTCATGATTATTCGCAACCTGAATGAATTGTTCCTGCAGATCTTCGAGCAAGAATATTTACAGGTCAACCAAGATACCGAATACCTGGAACTGGATGATGACTTTTACCTCCACAACCAACGTATCGGCATTAAAGAGCCAGACTTATTTTTAAGGAAGCCTCACGCCCTAATTAAAATCTTTAGGCACATCGCTTTAAACCCTGAAATTATTCAGATTGAAGCTAAGACGATGCGTAAGATTCGTTCTAGCCAGCAAATGGTGAACCGCAAGTATCGTCGTGATCCAATTAACATCAGTTACTTTAAAGAGTTTTTATCAACCAAACAGCTCACCAGCCGCGGCTTTGCTTTGATGAAGCGCACCAACATTCTTGGCGCCATGATTCCAAAGTTTGCCCAAATCGAAGGTCAGATGCAGTTTGATCTCTTTCACGCTTATACCGTGGACGAGCACACCCTATTCTTACTTCGATACATCATCCGATATAACAAACCCGAGTTCCAACATGAGTTTCCGCTGTGCCGAAAAATCATGAAAACCTTGGTCGATCCCACCCCCTTGTACCTAGCCGCGATTTTCCATGATATCGGCAAAGGTCGAGGTGGAGACCATTCAGAGCTTGGCGCGGTAGATGCCTTGGAGTATGCAAACTCTATAGGCCTAGAAAAGCATATCGCAGAACTGATCTCATGGTTAGTTAAGAACCACCTGATTATGTCACTCGTTGCTCAGCGCAAAGATATTAGTGACCCAGACGTGATCGAAAGCTTTGCCAATAACATTCCTTCTATCCTACATCTGGAATTACTATACGTTTTAACGGTGTCCGATATTCGAGCCACTAACCCAACGTTGTGGAACTCGTGGAAAGAATCACTGCTAAAAGAGTTATTCTTAGCGACCAAGCATTACCTCACTCAGTCGACGCCTCGAGCCAACCAGACTGAAATGATGGAAGATACTCGTCAGCAAGTACTGGAACAGTTTACTAAAACTGGCGACTCTATCGAACCAGTAAGAGAACTACTGGTCGAATTAGGCGATGATTACTTGCTACGATATCACCCAGAACAAATTATCTGGCAAACCGAACAACTATTATCTCAGCCAGAGTTGCCCTATGTGGCGATAAAGAATCATCGCTCTCAGGCTGGAACCGAAGTGTTTATCGCCGTAGAAGATCAACCGGATCTATTTGCCGCGATTACCGCCCTGCTGAGCCAGAACCACTTAAACATTCAAGCAGCGACTTTATTTACCTCGCCCAAAGGCTTGTGTCTGGATACTTTTATTGTGCTAGATGAGCAAGGCCACCCGCTGTCATACGAGCAACGCATTCAGGAAATTCAAGACAACTTAATTGATGGCTTAGGCGATATTAAAAATCGTGGTATATCGGTCAGTAGAGCCGTTCCCACACGCTTAAAATATTTCACGGTGAAAACCCGAATTGAATTTTTCAACCATGATAATAGCCCGTTTACTACGCTTGAGATAACCGCTCTCGATCGACCTGCGTTACTGGCTAATATCGGGCAAGCATTCCGTGATTGCGAAATAGAAATTCACTCTGCAAAGATCGTCACACTCGGCGAAAGAGTAGAAGACACCTTTACCATCAGTGACCGGGAAAACCGCCCTATCACTGATAAGGCAAGAATTAAAGAAATTAAACAACATATTGAAGAAGCGATAAACGCTTAATTCAAATCACGTTAAAGGATCAGTTATGTCGTTACAAAATACTATCGAACAAGCTTTTGAGAATAGAGATACTCTGTCGGTCAGTTCAGCTCCATCGGAAGTAAAAGATGCCGTTACAGAAGCTTTAAATTTACTCGACTCAGGCGAAGCTCGAGTCGCAGAGAAAAAAGATGGCGACTGGGTGGTTAATCAGTGGCTTAAAAAAGCGGTCTTATTATCGTTTCGCTTAAATGACAACAAAGTGATCGATACTGATCTGGCACAATTTTACGATAAGGTGCCAATGAAATACCAAAGCATGAGCGAAGAAGAGTTCAAAGCTGGTGGTACACGTGTCGTGCCACACGCAATCGCTCGTCATGGCTCTTACATCGCAAAAAATGTGGTGTTAATGCCTAGCTATACCAACATTGGTGCTTATATCGACGAAGGCGCAATGGTAGATACTTGGGCAACAGTTGGCTCCTGTGCCCAAATTGGTAAAAATGTTCACCTTTCTGGTGGCGCTGGTATTGGTGGCGTATTAGAACCATTACAAGCTGGCCCTACTATTATCGAAGATAACTGTTTTATCGGCGCACGCTCAGAAGTGGTTGAAGGCGTTATTGTTGAAGAAGGTGCTGTATTGTCGATGGGCGTTTTCATTGGGCAAAGCACTAAAATTTATAATCGTTTAACTGACGAGGTGACTTACGGTCGCGTTCCAGCAGGCTCAGTCGTGGTACCAGGTAGTTTGCCATCTAAGTGTGGCAAATACAGTTTAAGCTGTGCTGTTATCGTCAAGCAGGTTGATGCCAAAACTCGTGCAAAAACGAGCGTTAATGAACTCCTACGTTTAGGCAAAGAACAAGCATAATTCAGAGGTTAGCATGGTTAAGATTTACGGCATCCCAAACTGCGATACGGTTCGAAAAGCAATAAAGTGGCTTGAAGCACAAGACATCGAACATGAATTTATTGATTATCGCAAGAACGCACTTGAACGCGCGACGTTAGAAAGTTGGGATAAGGCCATTGGTTGGGAGAAGTTGCTCAATAAAAGAAGCACGGCTTGGCGTCCACTCGATCAATCCATTAAAGACAATATTGATCGCGACTCAGCAATTGACTTGATGAAAGACAAAGTGACGCTTATCAAGCGTCCGGTATTAGTCAAAGATAATGACGTTTACTTGAGCTTCAAACCTGAGCAATACGAATCCATTTTTAGTTGAGGTAACTCTATGAGCACTGACGTTATCGCATTAGCGAAAAACCTCATTAATCGAGAATCTGTAACACCGATAGATGCTGGTTGCCAAAAGTTCATGATGGAATTACTGGGCCAACAAGGTTTTGAACATGACATCATGGACTTTGAAGATACTCAAAACTTCTGGTCAGTGCGACAAGGGAAAACTGAAGGCCCTGTGTTTGTTTTTGCTGGTCATACGGATGTAGTGCCGGCGGGTAACCTTGAGGACTGGCACACTCCCCCGTTCGAAGCAACTGAGTTAGACGGATACCTGCATGGTCGCGGCGCAGCTGATATGAAAGGCAGTCTCGCAGCCATGATAGCAGCCACCGATAAGTTTGTGGCTGACTATCCGGATCATCAGGGCTCCATAGCCTACCTCATCACCAGTGATGAAGAAGGCCCGTTTATTAATGGCACGGTTCGAGTTGTAGAAGAACTCATGAAACGTAAGCAGCCTATTGACTACTGTATTGTTGGCGAACCATCGAGTACCGAAAAGCTTGGTGATGTTATCAAGAACGGTCGTCGTGGTTCTTTGACTGGTTTTTTAAAGGTCCTTGGAACTCAGGGGCACGTTGCTTATCCTCACTTAGCCGATAATGCGATTCATAAATCCTATCTAGCGTTAAATGCTTTAACAACAGAACACTGGGATCATGGCAACGACTCTTTCCCTCCAACCAGTTTTCAGATTGCGATTGAAAACGCAGGAACAGCCACGAATGTTATTCCTGGTGAAAAGTACGTTGAATTTAATTTCCGCTACTCCACTGAATCAACTGCTGACGGGTTAAAACAGCGAGTGATTGATATTTTGGATAAGCACGAACTTGATTACGAGCTGAATTGGAAGCTCAATGGCGAACCGTTCTTAACTCCTGAAGCAGGATTGCTTACTGCCGCAAAGAAAGCGATTAAAGAAACTTGTAACATTGATGCTCAGGCATTAACCAGTGGCGGTACTTCTGATGGTCGGTTTATTGCAAAAACTGGTGCTGAAGTTGTTGAGATTGGTCCCGTCAATAAAACGATTCATCAGATCAACGAGTGCGTCAACATTGACGACTTAAAGAAATTGGTTGATGTTTATTACAGCGTACTAAAGCAACTATTGGCTAAGTAATTTTATATGAGCGTTAACAATTCCATGATGACTCCTGAGCAGCTCATTGGCTTAAATCAGGACCACCTACTCAATATTGAGAATAATACCGAGTTACTTGGACAGAAATTTCAGTGCCATCATGAAGTTTTGATTCCGATTGCCAAGCTGATTCGTCAATCTGAAATGGATGGCGTGCCGCTTAGGATTGTCAGTAGCTACCGTAGCTTTGAGCGGCAAGCTGAGATTTGGAATCACAAATTCAATAATGACGTCGAATTAAACCTTCGAGATGGCTCCACCGTCAATGCTTTCGAGCTTTCTCCTAAGGAGCGTGTGGATGCTATTTTGCACTACTCAGCAATTCCCGGCACAAGCCGCCACCACTGGGGGACAGACTTTGACGTATTTGACGCCGCAGCAATTGACCAGGGTTATGACGTTCAGCTAACCGAAGCTGAGTTTGACGAAAAAGGACCCTGCTCTAACCTCGATGAATGGCTGGATTATAACCTTGAAAAGTTTGGTTTTTTTAAACCTTACCGAGAAGACAAAGGTGGCGTCGCATGTGAGCCATGGCATATTAGTTATGAGCCCATCGCAAGCAAAGCTCTAGAAGAGTTCCCGGTAGAGTTTTTAAAAGAGACATTAAGACAAAAAGAGATAGGTGGCAAAGAACAAATCACCTCAAGGCTTGACAGTTTAGCAAGAAAATACGTTTACAATATTTGCACCGACTAAAGGAGTATTTATGTGGGAAGCGATTTTAGTAACACTACTTATTTTCCTCATCCTTGGAGCAACACTGTTTGTTCTAAAACGAAACAATAAGTTTAAAGTTCCTAAGGGCGTCAAACCAAAACCATACAAAGACGATGAGGATGATTACTAGCGTTAGCTCGCAACTTAGCAGGAGTAGCTAACGCCAGCATTAAGTATGGCTATTGATTCAATGGTTACTTTTCTAAGAACTTCTTGAAAATTGACTTAGCTTCTTCGCTACCCAAAAGCTCTGAGAAGCTACGAGCTTCTCTTTCAATAGCCTTACTCACAAGACCTGAATTGGAGCGTAGTAATTGTCGGCTCACTCTTAAGGCATGGGCCGGTTTTCTGGCGAGTTTCTCTGCTTTTTCCTGTGCTACTTCAAAATAGCTTTCGCTATCAACGACATCATTAATGATTCCAAGGTCTTTCGCTTTTGCCGCGTCAAATGGCTCTGCTAACAACAATAATTCCGCAGCTTGGACATATCCCAATTGACGGGGTAATAAGTAACTAGAACCTGCTTCAGGGCACAACCCTAAATCGACAAAAGGCAAACTAAAGTATGTTTTGTCTGTAGCGTAAACAAGGTCACAATGCAGTAGCAGTGTCGTCCCAATTCCTACCGCAGGTCCTGATACAGCAGCTACCATAGGTTTATCAAAGGTAGACACTTCTTGTAAGAACTTGAGAACAGGGCTTCCTTCGTCGAGTACCGTCTGTTGCAAGAAATCGGCAATATCGTTGCCTGCGCAAAAACAGCCCTCGCTACCTTTGAACAGGACAACATTAACCTCATTATTGCTTTTTGCTTTAGCTAAAATCGAGGTTAAAGCACTGTACATTTCCGACGTTAGGGCATTTTTCTTATCTTCTCGATGAAAATCGATATGTAGGACATTATTAACGAGCTGAGAAGTGACTAACTCGGACATGTTACGACCTCTTTGTTTTGAACGGTATTAATAATACAAAAAGATAACACATCCGAGCAGATAGATTCATCTATTTTTGATGGAATCCAGTACCAAAATCACCATTCATTTGCGCAGACAAATACGCAAAGATCACATAAGCTGCTGTATTTTGGCGTAGCGCTTCAGGATCAATCTTATCCAGCGTGTCGTTAGGCGTATGGTGGTAATCGAAGTAGTCCATACCGTCTTGACGTAATGAGAATACTGAAATGCCTTTACCCCGTAGTGGAATTAGGTCTGGGCCACCGCCAGCTTGATTATTACCATAGGCGATGCCTAGTGGCTCCATCAGCTTGGCCATTTGCTTTACAGCAGGCAGCGCATCCTCTTTTACCTTAGAGTCGATACGCCATATCTTACCAGCACCAAAGTCAGACTCAGCAGCCGTAATGATATTCTTAATATTATCTTTGTGAGCTTCTGCGTAAGCTTTACCACCGACTAGGCCTTGTTCCTCATTGGCAAACATGATGACACGAATAGAACGCTTTGGACGCTCGGGTAAACCCATAATCAATTTTGCTGCAGCGGTTGTGATACCTATGCCAGCACCATCATCTAAAGCACCTGTTCCTAAGTCCCAAGAATCTAAGTGGGCACCGATAATGACGTACTCTTCAGGCTTTTCGCTGCCTGTAATTTCACCAATCACATTTTGGCTTGTATATTCTTCACCATTTTTAGCGCCAATAGTCATCTTAACAGTGACCGGCTTACCACGGCGAATCATATTTTCAAGTAAGTCGGCATCAGGCGCCGATAAGGCTGCCGCAGGAATCTTCTCAATGCCTTCCTCATAACGCATGACGCCAGTATGAGCCATACGGTCTGTGTCTGTACCTATTGAGCGAATTAGAATGCCCACAGCGCCTTTTTTAGCTGCTTCAGACGCCCCTTGCCCCCTCGCAGCAACCGCCGGTCCATAACCAGAACCATCTCGCGCACGCTCCATGCGGTTCTTAATAAAAACGATTTTTCCATCAGCGGCATTTTCAGGAGCTTTCGACAGGGCTTCCAAATCATCAAACTGAATAATTTCAGCTGCTAAGCCTTCTTTTGAAGTTCCAACGCTGAAACCTAAAGCCGTGATCACTAAAGGTTGGGGATACGGCGATACCACTTCAGCAGTTTCCACACCACGCTTCCACGTCGGAAAGGTTACAGGCTCTGTCCAAACTTTATCAAAGCCTAACTCTTCAAGTTTAGCCACGCCCCACTTGACTGCAGCGGCGTCACCAGGTGTACCCGCCATTCTTGGCCCAACCTCAGTCGTTAATGATTCGACGATGTCATAATCTAGCGAACTTTTTAACGCCTGATCACGAAGTTGTGCAGCGACTTGAAGGTCATCTTCGTCGAAACTCGGAACTTGTTTGGCCATTGCGCTAACAGTTAGTAGGCATGATGCTACTAGCGCCAAAGGGATATGTTTCAGTTTCATAGCACTCTCTTTGAAGTTATTGATTCATTGCTTTGGTTCACTCGACAGTGGTATCCACTCTGGATTGACAGGCCCAACCACCAAGGCTAGAGTAGCTGAAAGACACTCTCGAGGAAAAATCATGTCTACCATATACGATTACTCAGCAGTTTTAAATAACGGTCAGGAAGTTTCGTTGAGCGACTACCAAGGAAAAGTGTTACTGATTGTTAACACAGCCAGTGCCTGCGGCTTCACTCCACAATACGAAGGCCTAGAGAACCTTTACAAAGAATTTTCAGGCCAAGGTTTCGAAGTTTTAGCTTTTCCATGCAACCAATTTGGTAAACAAGAATCTGGCTCAGATAATGAAATTAAGGACTTTTGTGACCTTAACTTCAACATATCATTCCCACTGTTCCAAAAAGTTGATGTCAATGGTGACTCAGCTCACCCACTTTACCAACACCTTAAGAAAGAAGCCTCAGGCTTTTTAGGCTCTGAAAAGATAAAGTGGAACTTCACTAAGTTCTTAGTAGATAAAGACGGTAAGGTTGTTGACCGCTTCGGCTCAGTCACCAAACCTGAGTCCTTAAAAGATGCAATAAGGAAGTTGCTGTAATGCCTAGCTTGAAAGACAAAGTTATCATCATAACCGGAGCTAGCCGAGGTATCGGTCGTGCTATGGCCCTACGATTTGCCAGAGAAGGCGCCACAATTGTTGTCGCGGCCAAGTCGGATAAGCCTCACCCTAAACTTCCGGGCACCATTCACACGGTAGCCGAAGAAGTTGAACAAGCTGGCGGCAAAGCTATTGCTGTAGCGCTTGATGTCCGTAAAGAGTTACAGGTGAAAAAGTTGTGTGACCGCATCGGAGAAGAGTTTGGTCGAATTGATGCCGTCATTAATAATGCAGGCGCTATCAGCCTAACGACGGTCGAAAATACTTCCCCTAAACGTTATGACTTAATGCAACAAATTAATTCACGAGCCGTTTATTGCTTAGCACACTATGCCCTACCTTATTTAAAACAATCCGATAACCCACATATTTTGAACTTATCGCCGCCAGTAAACCTACAAGAAAAGTGGCTTAAAGACTTTAGTCCGTACACCTTGTCTAAATACGGTATGAGCATTTTGAGCAAAGGCATGGCAGCTGAGTTCAAACCTTATGGTATTGCCGTCAACACTTTGTGGCCCCAAACCTATATCGCCACTGCAGCTATCGAGTTTGCCATTGGGAGCAAAGATACTCTCAATTATGCCCGTAAACCTGAAATTATGGCCGATGCAGCCCATGTGGTATTAACCCACCCAAGCGATAACTATACGGGCTTGTGGTTGATTGATGAAGAAGTACTGAAAGCGGCAAAAGTTACTGACTTTAGCCAGTATGCCTACAATCCGGAGTTTGAAGAACAGATACAAAAGGATTTATTTTTAGACTAAAGCTTGGGGAATAAGTCAGAACAGCTGCGTTACGAACTGATTGAATTCATCAAATAACTGTGACGCAGCTATTGTTAGTGTGACCACAAAAAATATTCCCCACCGACCACTAGGTTGTCGCTCAACCACAGGCTCATTATCATAGCCTAACATTACTGGCTCATCTTGATACGGCAAATCCGGTAATTCCGCACCCAGTTGCTCAGACTCTTCCTGTGTTAATGAACTTGTTTCCAAACTTTGTTCGAGCTCTTTCATAGATACAGCGTCAATGTTCTGTAGCTTGCTGACCTTTGAGCGATCATCTCGTATAAACATAAACCAATGTTACTAACTTTATTGATGTGAATTAACGATTGAACTAAAGTTGCTCGGCAACTGTGAAAGCAATAGCTGTATCCTTTTCATCACTAATGCTTAAGTGAATACTATTGATGCGATGCTTCTCCGCCCAATCTTTGGCATGCGATTCCAGCTGAACAAAAGGTTTACCTAACTCATCGTTACTAATAATGAGTTGTTTAAAGTCAATCCCTTGTCGCATTCCGGTTCCGAGAGCTTTGCTGATAGATTCTTTCGCAGCAAATCGCTTAGCCAGAAAAGTCGCCTTATTCTTTTTTAGCGCATACTCTTCAAGCTCCGATGACGACAAAATACGTTCAGCAAATTTGTCGCCATGACGCGAGAGCGATCGTTCAACGCGCTCGAGCTTTACGATGTCGGTTCCTACGCCAAATATGGCCATTGACGTGCTTCCACCATCAGTTTCTTCATTTCGGCAACAGCACCATCAAGCCCACTGAATAATGCACGTCCAATAATGGCGTGACCAATATTAAGCTCAACGATTTCTTTTATTGCCGCAATAGGTTGTACATTATGGTAGTGCAAACCATGTCCTGCATTGACGTGAATTCCTTGCCCAACAGCGTGAGAGACGGAACGTTGTATTTTAACCAGTTCAAGTTCACGTTGGTGCTCACTTTCCGCGTCCGCATAGTGCCCTGTATGTAGCTCAATCAAAGGTGCTCCAACGCGTGCGGCTGCATCAATCTGCTTTTCATCAGCATCAATGAACAAGGATACTTGGATACCGGCATCTGCCATACGCTGACAAGCGTCTTTAATTTTGCCTTCTTGCCCCACGACATCAAGCCCACCTTCTGTGGTCAGTTCTTCACGCTTTTCAGGAACAAGACACACGTATGTTGGCTTTACTTTCTCTGCGATGGACAACATTTCATCCGTCACCGCCATTTCTAGATTCATCCGCGTTTGGATGGTATCGGCGAGAATTTCAACATCTCGATCCGTAATGTGACGGCGATCTTCTCTAAGGTGTACCGTAATACCATCTGCACCACTTTGCTCAGCCACGAAGGCTGCCTGTATTGGATCAGGATAGTCTGTGCCACGCGCATTACGCACCGTAGCGATGTGATCAATATTGACCCCGAGTAATAT
>Ga0208203_1000662_pt1 | contig 15147 bp, 14 predicted proteins | sample DeeseametaMP2914_FD_184167 | JGI IMG/M metagenome (GOLD analysis project Ga0208203, IMG submission 184167) | Marine microbial communities from the Deep Atlantic Ocean - MP2914 (SPAdes) | ecosystem: Environmental > Aquatic > Marine > Oceanic | place: West of Santa Cruz de la Palma, Atlantic Ocean...
GCCATGGAAGAAGCAAATGCGTTGCACCGCTTAAAAGAAGAATTCAACTTATCACACCAACAAACGGCTGATGCTGTGGGTAAAAGCCGTACTACAGTAACCAATTTATTGCGTTTGATGCAGCTCACGGATGCCTGTAAAACACATCTTGAGCGCGGTGATATGGAAATGGGACATGCTCGAGCTTTACTAGCCCTTGAAGGTTCTCAACAGTCTGATACGGCTAAACTAGTGGTTCAAAAAGGTTTAACCGTTCGAGAAACCGAAAAATTGATTCGTAATATTAATGAACCGAAGAAGAAACCGAAGAAAACGGACAAAGATCATCACATTGTCGCACTAGAGCAACAATTAGCCGATAAGATCGGTGCTACTGTGGCTATAAATCACGGCAACAAAGGCAAAGGTAACCTTGTTATCAATTACCACAGCTTGGATGAGCTAGACGGAATATTACAACATTTAGGTATTAATCAAGACTAGAACACAAGTTATAGGGATTACTATAACTAATTGGTCATATGAGGTAAAAAAAACACTTTTGTGGCTGTGGATTGGTTGATAAAAGGCGGGTAAATCTTTATACTTGCCGCCCGAATTGTGGTGAAACTGGTATTTCTGGCATGAGTCAATCATTAGCTCGAAAAGGCCGAAAGCAGGCCTACAAAATGGTGCTTGTGCAGCTAGCAATCAGTTTTATCTTGTTTCTGATAGGTCTACTCATATCAGGAACCATCAGCCTTTCGCTAGGGGTTGGTAGTCTTATTGTGGTGTTGGTCAACTTTGTCTTTGCCACAATCGTATTTCGCAAATCAGGCGCGCAAGCTGCTCTAGAAATAAAACGAGCGTTTGCAATTGGTGAAAGCGTTAAGTTAATGCTGACCATTCTGCTCTTGGTTATTGCGTTTAATGTATTACCGGTGCATGCGGGCTCATTGTTAATAGGGTTCGTTGTTATTGTGTTATCACAGTGGTTTGCCCCGTTAATTATTAAGTAATTTATTACAAAGAGATTTAAGGGGACGCTGACTTCCGCTGATGAAGAAAAAGCGTTTTACTTGATTTAAAGCATAGGGTTTAAGAAGCAATGGCATCTTCAGAAAATCTAGATAGCGTTGGTTATATCAAGCACCACTTACAGAACTTGCAAGTGTGTAAAACAGATGAAGGCTGGGTGTGGAACCAGTGTCAAGAAGCTGGTTTTTGGGCTATCAACGTTGATAGCTTATTATTTGCATTCCTTTTAGGTGCCTTATTCTGCTTCAGCTTCTGGCGTGTCGCTAAGAACGCGAAAATCGAAAACCCAGGCAAATGGCAATCAATGGTAGAAATGGTTGTTGAGTTTGTTGATAAGTCTGTAAAAGACACTTTCCATGGCAGAAACCCTCTTATTGCCCCATTGGCATTAACTATCTTTGTGTGGGTTGTGCTAATGAACATGATGGACTGGATACCGGTTGACCTACTTCCTTGGGTTGCAGAGCAAACCAATGTTCATGTACTAGGTAATGAGCCTCATACTTCTTATTTGAAATTCTTGCCGACGGCTGATGTAAACATTACGTTCAGCTTATCGATAGGCGTATTCTTACTGATTCTTTTCTACAGCATCAAAGTCAAAGGAATTGGTGGTTTCATTGGTGAATTAACCTTGCACCCGTTCTCAAGCAAGAACAAGTTTGTGCAAGTCTTGTTAATCCCAGTGAACTTGTTGATGGAAACGATTGGTTTAATCGCTAAGCCGATTTCACTTGGTCTTCGTTTATTCGGAAACCTATACGCAGCGGAATTGCTATTCATCTTGATTGCTATCTTGATGTCTACGGGTATCGGCGGATTAGTCGGTGGTTTCATCAGCTATATGGGTTGGGCTATCTTCCATATTCTGGTTATCCCATTACAAGCATTCATCTTCATGATGTTGACGATTGTTTACTTAAGTCAGGCGCATGAAGATCACTAATCACTGTCGACGTTTCAAGGCAAAGATTAGTAAAGAGTTTAAGTTTTAGAGTTTAGTTTTAATATTTAGTTTTTAACATTTAACCATTTCTCGATTGGAGGAAAACAATGGAAACTTTGTTCGCGTTCACAGCATTAGGTGTGTTATTAGTATTAGGTCTTGGTGCTTTAGGTACTGCGATTGGCTTCGGTCTTCTTGGTGGTAAATTCCTAGAAGCTTCAGCTCGTCAACCTGAACTAGCTCCTATGCTACAAACTAAAATGTTCCTAGTTGCTGGTCTTTTGGATGCGGTAACCATGATCGGTATCGGTATCGGTATGTGGTTCACATTCGCAAGCCCATACGTTGGTCAATTGCAGTCTTTAGTAGGTTAATAAGATTGCACGCTGGTATTTATACCAAAACCATGACTAACTACTAGAGAGGGGGAATCAAAGTGAATGTAAACTTGACCCTAATTATCAATATGATTTTCTTCGCAGCCTTCGTGTTTTTCTGCATGAAGTTTGTGTGGCCACATATTATGGCTGCTATCGAAGAACGTCAGAATAAAATTGCCGAAGGTCTGGCAGCTTCTGAAAGAAGCCAAAAGGACCTTGAGCTTGCTCAAGAAAAAGCAGCTGAGATTTTACGTGAAGCGAAAGGCCAATCTGCTGAATTAGTAGATTCTGCTAAAAAGCGTCACACTGAAATCGTTGATTCTGCTAAAGATGATGCTCGTGCTGAGGCTGATAAAATTAAGTCAGGCGCACAAGCTGAAATTGAGCAAGAAGTTAACCGTGCTCGTGAACAACTACGCTCTAAAGTTGCAACTCTTGCAGTTGCAGGTGCTGAGAAAGTGATTGAGCGCAACATTGATGAAGCGGCGAACAATGACATGTTCGATAAGCTAGTCAAAGATCTATAAGGGTTAACTATGGCAGAGCTATCTACTATTGCAAGACCATACGCAAAAGCAGCATTCGAATATGCTCTTGGTTCTCAGACTGTGTCTGAGTGGGCAAGCATGTTAGATTTTGTCGCTCAAGCCGTTAGCAATGACAAAGTGGCAGCACTAATTACTAACCCTGCCCTTTCTTCTGAAGAGAAAGGTGACGTGGTGTTAAAGGTTGGCGAAGGCCACTTAGTCGATAAAGTACAAAACTTTATTAAGTTGCTTGCAAGAAATAATCGCTTAGAAGCATTGCCAGCAATTCGCCAGCGTTTCGACGTGTTAAAAGCGAATTACGATAAGACAGTTGATGTTGAAGTAACATCAGCGGCAGCCTTAAGTGACGAACAATTGCAGCGTCTAACTGACAAGTTGACGACAAAACTTGGTCGTAAGGTTAACATTGAAACACAAGTGGATTCTTCAATGATTGGTGGACTGGTTATCAGAGCCGGTGACATGGTCATTGACGGATCAATACGCGGTAAGCTCAACAAGCTTTCCGAAACGCTAAGAGCTTAGTGAGGAAGAAGCATGAGTGTGCAACTGAATCCATCTGAAATTAGCGAGCTGATTAAAAAGCGTATCGACTCTTTTGAAGTTGTGAGCGAAGCTCGTAATGAAGGTACAATCGTTAGTGTATCTGACGGTATTTTACGTATACATGGTCTAGAAGAAGTCATGGCTGGCGAGATGATTGAACTCCCTGGCGGTAAATATGGTATGGCTTTGAACCTAGAGCGTGACTCAGTCGGTGCGGTAGTACTAGGTGACTACTCAGACATCGTTGAAGGTATGACTGCTAAATGTACGGGTCGTATTCTTGAAGTACCAGTTGGTCGTGGTCTTCTAGGTCGTGTTGTTGACGCCCTAGGTAACCCTATCGACGGTAAAGGCCCAATCGATAATGACGGTTTCTCTCCAATCGAAAAAATTGCACCAGGTGTAATTGAACGTCAATCGGTTGATCAGCCTGTTCAAACTGGTATGAAATCTATCGATGCGATGATTCCTGTTGGTCGTGGTCAGCGTGAGTTGATTATTGGTGACCGTCAGACTGGTAAAACAGCTATTGCTATTGATGCGATTATCAACCAAAAAGGCACAGGCGTTACTTGTGTCTACGTAGCGGTTGGCCAAAAAGCATCAACAGTAAACAACATCGTTCGCAAATTAGAAGAGCACGGTGCAATGGACCACACTATCGTGGTAGCTGCGACAGCAGCTGAAGCGGCTGCATTGCAGTTTATCGCTCCATTCTCTGGTTGTTCTATGGGTGAGTTCTTCCGTGACCGCGGTGAAGACAGCTTAATCGTATATGATGATTTGACTAAACAAGCATGGGCTTACCGTCAAATTTCATTGCTATTACGTCGTCCTCCAGGTCGTGAAGCATACCCTGGTGACGTATTCTACTTGCACTCACGTCTTCTTGAGCGTGCTGCGCGTATTAACGCAGACCACGTTGAAAAGATCACGAACGGTGAAGTAAAAGGTCAAACGGGTTCATTGACGGCATTGCCTATCATTGAAACTCAAGCTGGTGACGTATCAGCATTCGTACCAACTAACGTAATTTCGATTACTGATGGTCAGATCTTCTTGGAAACTGACTTATTCAACGCAGGTATCCGTCCGGCGGTTAACGCGGGTCTATCGGTATCTCGTGTAGGTGGTGCAGCACAGACTAAAATCATTAAGAAACTTGGTGGTGGTGTTCGTTTGGCACTGGCCCAGTATCGTGAGCTTGCGGCCTTCGCACAGTTTGCATCGGATCTTGATGACGCAACTCGTGCACAGCTAGAACACGGTCAGCGTGTTACTGAGCTAATGAAGCAAAAGCAATATGCTCCATTATCAGTAGCGGAAATGGCTGTTTCTTTATACGCAGCAGAAGAAGGTCACTTGAAAGATGTTGAAATCAACAAAATCGGTGACTTTGAAGATGCATTGCTAGACTACTTCAAGAACCAGCAAAGTGACTTGTTGAATGAAATCAATGAAAAATGTGATTACAACGACGACGTCAAAGCGAAACTTGAAGAAGCTTTAACAAAGTTTAAGTCTACGCAAACTTGGTAAGAATAAGTTTTAAAGGGTGCGCTATGCGCCCTTTTCCACTTACCAAACACTAATTTTAGACTGGAAATAGAGTATGTCAGGCGCTAAAGAGATTCGTACCAAAATTGGGTCGATTAAGAATACGCAAAAAATTACTTCTGCGATGGAAATGGTTGCAGCAAGTAAAATGCGTAAAGCGCAAGATCGTATGGCATCATCACGTCCTTACGCTGAAAAAATCCGCACTGTGATTAAACACATTGCGCAAGGTACTCCAGAGTACCGCCATGCTTATATTACTGAGCGTGACGTTAAGCGTGTAGGTTATATCGTGATATCAACAGATCGTGGTTTATGTGGCGGTTTGAACATTAATTTGTTTAAGCAAGCACTAAACAGCATGAAAGAATGGTCTGAACAAGACATTGAAGTTGATATGTGTCTAATTGGCAGCAAGGCAACTGGCTTCTTTAAAAGAGTCGGTGGTTCAGTTGTTGCAAAGACATCAAACTTAGGCGATACGCCTGAAGTTGATGACTTAATTGGCGCAGTTAAAGTGATGTTGAAAGCCTACGATGAAGGTCGCATCGATCGTTTATTTATCGTAACTAACGAGTTTGTGAACTCAATGACGCAAGAGCCAAAGGTTGAGCAATTATTGCCGCTTCCTGTTGGACAAGATGATGAACTGCGTCACCACTGGGACTATTTATATGAGCCAGAAGCTAAACCACTTTTGGACAAATTGATGGTTCGCTTTATCGAGTCACAAGTCTATCAGGCAGTTGTTGAAAACATCGCCTGTGAGCAAGCCGCACGAATGGTAGCGATGAAAGCTGCTTCGGATAACGCAGGTGATCTTATTGATGACCTTGAGCTTGTTTACAACAAAGCACGTCAGGCAGCTATTACTCAAGAGTTGGCTGAAATTAGTGCTGGTGCAGCTGCGGTTTAACACATTGCTTTTACGTAATTAATTTCGCGTAAAGTAGTAAAGATAAGTTTTTAAAGCTTAAGATTGAGGAAATCAATATGAGCACAGGTAACATTGTAGAAATTATCGGCGCGGTTATCGACGTTGAGTTCCCGCGTGATAGTGTTCCTAAAGTTTATGATGCACTGACAGTAACTGATACTGGCTTAACGCTAGAAGTACAGCAGCAGTTAGGTGACGGTGTTGTTCGTTGTATCGCGATGGGTGCATCTGATGGTCTACGTCGTGGACTAGAGACAAGTAATACTGGCGCGCCAATTCAGGTTCCTGTGGGTACTGAAACCCTAGGCCGTATCATGGACGTGCTTGGTAACCCAATCGATGAAAAAGGCCCTATCGGTGAGAAAGAACGTATGTCTATTCACCGTAAAGCCCCTACTCTTGAAGAGTTGGCGCCAGCTAACGAACTTCTAGAGACAGGTATTAAAGTTATTGACTTGGTTTGCCCATTTGCGAAGGGTGGTAAAGTTGGTCTGTTCGGTGGTGCCGGTGTTGGTAAAACTGTAAACATGATGGAACTTATCCGTAACATCGCGATTGAGCACTCAGGTTTCTCTGTATTCGCTGGTGTTGGTGAGCGTACTCGTGAGGGTAACGACTTCTACCACGAAATGACAGACTCGAACGTAATCGACAAAGTATCGTTAGTATATGGTCAGATGAACGAACCACCGGGTAACCGTTTACGTGTTGCTTTGACTGGTTTGACGATGGCGGAAAAATTCCGTGACGAAGGCCGTGACGTACTATTGTTTGTTGATAACATCTACCGTTATACACTAGCAGGTACTGAGGTATCAGCACTTCTAGGTCGTATGCCTTCAGCGGTAGGTTACCAGCCTACTCTAGCTGAGGAAATGGGTGTTCTTCAAGAGCGTATTACTTCAACTAAGACTGGTTCGATTACATCGATTCAGGCGGTATACGTACCTGCGGATGACTTAACTGACCCATCTCCAGCAACAACGTTCGCACACTTGGATGCGACAGTTGTACTTTCACGTCAAATTGCTGAGCTAGGTATTTACCCTGCTGTTGACCCACTAGATTCAACGTCTCGTCAGTTAGATCCGTTAGTGATCGGTAACGAACATTATGACGTGGCTCGTGGCGTTCAAGGTGTATTGCAGCGCTATAAAGAGTTGAAAGATATTATTGCGATTCTTGGTATGGATGAGCTTTCTGAAGAAGATAAGCAAACCGTATCTCGCGCTCGTAAGATTCAACGTTTCTTATCACAGCCATTCTTCGTAGCAGAAGTATTTACCGGTGCTCCTGGTAAGTACGTTTCGTTGAAAGATACGATTTCTGGCTTCAAAGGCATTTTGAACGGTGAATACGATCACTTGCCTGAGCAAGCGTTCTACATGGTTGGCTCAATCGAAGAAGCGGTTGAAAAGGCTAAAAACATTTAATCAGCCCTGCTTAATTGTTAAGACTAATTGTTAAGAAAGGGGGGACCTAATGGCAATGACTGTACATTTGGATATCGTTAGCGCAGAAGACTCAATCTTTTCAGGAAAGGTTGAACGCCTTATTGCGACAGGTGATTTGGGTGAGCTAGGTGTTGAACCTGGCCACGCTCCCCTACTAACGTCATTAAACCCAGGCCCAGTCAAAGTTACTTTACCTGGTGGCGAAGTAGAAATGTTCTTCGTTTCTGGTGGAATGTTAGAAGTTCAACCACACATGGTAACGGTACTGGCTGATACGGCTGTTCGAGCTGAAGATGTTGATGAAGCGAAAGCTTTAGAAGCAGAAAAAGACGCTCGTGAAGCTTTGTCTGATCAAAGTTCTGAAATTGAATACTCTAAAGCGGCTGCAGAGCTTGCTGAGGCAGTAGCACAATTGCGTACTTTGAGAGCAATTAAGAAGAAAAGCGGTAAGTAACTCTTTTTAGTTGTTAGAAGTGTTAAGAAAGGTGGCGTGAGCCACCTTTTTTATTGGTAGTAAAAAACTAAATTACATATCTTCAGGTGTCATACACGAATCAACCATGTAATCAGGGATTGAGCGTGTGTTAAAGATGCCGAAATTCATCAGCGCTGAAGCACCTAGGTGACCATCACCGATACTGCCACCAGATCCACCGCCAGCAAATGAAATATTATCCCAATCATTTTGTGAGGCATCAAAGTAGCCAACATAAACCGATGATTGAAGTGAACCATTATTATTAACATCAAGGTTCGAACTAGCAGTACCCGTCAACCAGTTACCGCTACGACGGACACTGTAGTCAGCTAGATCAGCCTCAGTTGTTCCACCGTAACCTGACATGGCGCTAAACTCGTTCATGTTTCCAGAGATAGCATTGATTTTAAGGCGAGAGTAATCAACGACACCTGAAGTACCGTCGACGGTCAAACCAGGCATTTGATAGTCGTAGCTCATGATGCTGAGGTAATTAAGCTTACGGTTAGCATTTTCATCACCGCCGTGCATTAATCCTAAGTTATGACCAAATTCATGCATCAGAGTTCCAGCTTGTTGTTGTGTGGTACCACCTGGGGTTGGCCACTGACCTAATGAAACAATAAAGTCATGAGCTGGAATACCACGAGAAATACCACTTGAAGAACCTCCATTATATTGATCAACAAACAGAGCGTAATGGAACAATTTACTGCGACGAGGTTTAAAGTATTTGTTCTTAATGACATCAAAGTCGGTCCAGACAGGACTTAAATTACTGTCTTCATCGGAAGCTGAGATACGATCATCAAGATCGATTGCAAGTGTTATACCAGTAGTACCGTCAGGATTGGACACTGGAGCATCTGCAAACGCTTGAATAACTTGATCCAACGCAGCTTGATCTGGCTTAAACGCTTGGTAATAGTCGGCTTCTATAAGAATGGTTTTACGACGAGGGTTAGCCCCATAGTAACGCAAATCAACGCCGTCATAACCAAAGATTTCTGCAGCATCACTCAGACGGTCGCCATCAGTATCGCTATTATAAGGATTTGTGCCATATCGGTTTTCAGCCGAATTACAAATTGAATCTCCATCACTATCTGGGCTACCGTATGGGCATAGGTAGATTATCGGAGCATCACTAACGTAATAGGTTTTACCGTCATTAGTGACTTTTTTATAGTCTGGCTTATGGTAGAAAGTACGAGTGATATAGCCAGGCTTTGATACTGAGAAAGTAACGGCTTCTTCCCCACTGGCTGGCGAAATGAACTTAGTGTTGGCACTACCGTTACGATCGCCGTAAGCATCAAACACGTAAAAACCAGAGTTGTCAGTACCCTCAGGAAAGCCGCAGGCGTTACCTGAACAATTGCCTTTAACGACAGAAACTTTAGCTTGATAAACCCCTGATCCAGTATTGGCATCCTTTACTGTGCCGTAAATACAGCCGTTGGTGAGAACTGCCGAAGCAGCTAATATTAATAGTTTTTTCATTTCAATCTCCTTTGAAATTTTCCTGTGAAAAGCTTCTTCTATGAAGCAGTACCAGCTTAAAGGGTAGCGATGAATGAAAGAAGAGGATAAAACTTAAAAAAAAGTAAGAGATCGCTTAAAAGTGTATTCTACATAAGCCAAAAACGGTTATAAGTGTTAAAATACGCGCTTAAATTCAACTAATTAGAATAATTATGGCACTTAGCGTAGTTATATTGGCTGCGGGGAAAGGAACCCGTATGCGCTCAAACTTGCCTAAAGTATTACACCCTATAGCTGGTTGCTCGATGTTAGAGCATGTGATTAATACCGCAGAAAAACTTAACCCTCAAAAGATTGTAGTGGTCGCTGGGCATGGTATTGAGCACGTAAAACAACAACTTAGCGAGTCTTCCGTTACTATTGTTGAGCAAGCTGAACAACTGGGTACGGGGCACGCTGTAGATCAGGCCCTACCGGTTATTGATGATGCTGATCAAGTATTGGTTCTCTATGGTGACGTTCCTCTAATTAAAGATTCTACTCTGAATGAACTTATCCAACTCCAACCTAATTCAGGCATCGGGCTGTTAACGGTAAAACTGGATAATCCAATGGGTTACGGTCGAATTATCCGTAATGAGAACAACGAAGTAACGCAAATTGTTGAGCAAAAAGACGCTAATGAAGAGCAACTAAAAGTAACCGAAGTCAATACCGGTATTTTGTGTGCAAGCGCTAAGTCATTGAAAGACTGGCTGAGTAATATTGATAACAATAATGCTCAAGGTGAGTATTATTTAACCGATTGTATTGCGATGGCCGCTCAAGGAGCTGGAGTGCAGGCTTGCCACCCTACTTCTGCGATTGAAGTTGAAGGCGTCAACAGTCGTGTACAACTCGCTCAGTTAGAGCGTCGCTATCAAGAAGCTAAGGCACTAGAGTTATTAGAGCAAGGTGTAACTTTGCTCGATCCTGCCCGTTTGGACATTCGTGGCGAACTAAAGTGTGCTAGCGATGTCTTGATAGATGTTAACGTGATCATTGAAGGTTCTGTCACCATTGAATCTGGCGCGACTATTGGGGCAAACGTTATATTGAAAGACTGTACGGTAGGTCAAGACTCTGTTATTAAACCCAACACCATGGTTGAAGATGCAGTAATCGGCAAGCAATGTTCGGTAGGGCCTTTTGCTAGAATTCGCCCAGGAACAATTCTGGAAGACGAAGCCTTTATTGGTAACTTTGTTGAGACTAAGAAAACGGTTCTGGGCAAAGGCAGTAAAGCAAGCCACTTAACTTACCTTGGTGATGCCAACATTGGGCAAGGCGTTAATGTTGGGGCTGGCGTGATTACCTGTAATTACGACGGTGCTAATAAATTTGTAACGACGATTGAGGATGGCGCATTTATTGGCTCAGACTCTCAGTTAGTGGCACCTGTTACAATCGGTCGAAATGCTACGGTGGGTGCCGGAACAACCGTCACAAAAGATATTCCTGCGGAAGATTTGTGTATCAGCCGCACGCCACAAAAGCTTATTTCAGGCTGGCAAAGGCCAGTGAAAGAAACGACTAAAAGCAAAAAAAATGAGGAAAAGCAGTAATGTGCGGAATTGTTGGTGCAATCGCGCAACGTGATGTTAGCGATATATTGGTGGAAGGCTTAAAGCGACTAGAATACCGCGGTTATGATTCTGCCGGTGTCGCCATTTATCACGATGGACAAATTAAACGAATTCGACGTGCAGGTAAAGTCTCGGAACTAAAAGAAGCTTTAAAGCAAAGTCCAATCGACGGTGGTTTGGGTATTGCGCATACACGATGGGCAACGCATGGTGAGCCAAATGAAAAAAACGCACACCCGCATATGTCAGAAGACAACATTGCTTTAGTTCATAACGGTATCATCGAAAATCATGATGAGCTTCGCGATGAATTAAAAGCAAAGGGTTACCGCTTTGAGTCTGACACAGACACAGAAGTCATAGCGCATTGCCTCCATGAAGCCCTTAAAGAGCACGACACTTTATTAAAAGCACTTTTGGCGACCACGAAAAAATTGAAGGGTGCTTATGGAACTGTTGCCATTGATGCAAGTCAGCCAGACAAAATGGTTGTTGCACGTTCAGGCAGCCCCCTCGTCATCGGTAAAGGTATTGGCGAATACTTTGTTGCCTCAGATCAGCTTGCGTTATTGCCTGTTACTCGTGACTTTATGTATTTAGAAGAAGGTGAAGTTGCTGAAGTACGTCGTGACGGTATTACCTTATTGAATGCTCATGGTGAGGCCATTGAGCGTGAGTTTGAAACATCAGATATTCAGCATGATGCGGTCGATAAAGGCAATTATCGCCACTTTATGCTTAAAGAAATCTTTGAGCAACCTTCAGTCGTTGCAGAAACCTTAGAGGGTCGCATTGTTGATCATGAGGTTTATGTTGAAACCTTGGGTGAAAACGCGGCAAAGGTCTTTGAGCAGGTAGACGCGCTACAAATTATTGCGTGTGGTACGAGTTATCATGCGGCGTTGGTGGCGAAGTATTGGGTGGAACAATACTTAAGAATCCCTTGTTTAGTAGAGATTGCGAGTGAGTATCGCTACCGCGAAACGGCCGTTTTACCAAATAGTTTATTTATAACGATTTCACAGTCTGGCGAAACCGCCGATACGTTAGCCGCATTGAATAAGGCTAAAGGGGAAGGATATTTAGGGAGCTTAACCGTATGTAACTCCCCTGCCTCATCAATGGTTCGTGAATCTGATTTTACCCTGTTGACTCGGGCGGGTGCTGAAATTGGCGTGGCATCGACCAAAGCATTTACCGCGCAATTAGTATCATTATTGCTATTAATGGTGTCGATTGGTAAGGCAAAAGGCATGGCTAAAGAGGTTGAGCATCAGATTGTTGAAGCCCTAGAGCATTTGCCTAATGAAATTCAAAAGGCGTTAGATCAAGCAGACGATATCGATCGTTTGTCACAAGCTTTTGCAGAAAAGAATCACACATTGTTTTTAGGTCGTGGTCAGCAGTATCCGATTGCAATGGAAGCGGCTTTGAAACTCAAAGAAATTTCATATATTCATGCCGAAGCTTACGCTGCAGGCGAATTGAAGCACGGGCCATTGGCATTAATCGATAAGGAAATGCCGACCGTTGTGGTAGCGCCCAACGATAATCTGCTTGAGAAGTTGAAGTCAAACGTTGAAGAAGTACGCTCCAGAGGGGGTAACCTCTTTGTTTTTGCGGACAAGTCAGCTAATATTCAGGAGTCTAATGGTATAACCGTATTCCCCGTGGATAGCCAATACTCGATTACGGCGCCTATGGTCTATACAGTGCCTATGCAGTTGCTGTCCTATTATGTAGCGGTGATTAAAGGAACGGATGTTGATCAACCAAGAAATTTAGCGAAGTCAGTGACTGTCGAATAATCAGGAGTTTTATTACAGTGAAAATCTTAAAAATAGCTACAATCTTATTAGCATCTGTCGTGGTTTCATTAAGCGGATGCTCAAATGAGACCGAAGAACAAAAACCGCAACAAAAAGCCGATACCAAGAAAGTATCTCAGCCTGCGGATAAAAAACCAGCAATGACCCCAGGGGTTAAAGAAGGTGTTGATTATTCGGTAATGCCGAACCAAGAGGCTACTGATGAGCCGGTGGTTTATGAATTCTTTTCATACACTTGCCCGCATTGCTACAACTTAGAACCTGTTATGCTGGATTGGAAAAAGAATTACAAGTCTGACCAAGTTCGTTTCCAGCAAATCCCAGTTTTCATTCCACAAGTGGAGCACTTAACGTATGGGTTTTATACTGCAGAAACGTTAGGCGTGCTTGAGGAAGTTCACGCTAATATTTTCAATGAATGGCATGCTAAGAAAAATATCATCAGAACAAAGGAGCAGCTTGTTCCTATTTTTCAAGCAGCTGGCGTATCAAAAAGTGAGTTTGAGGAAACCTATGCCTCAGCAGAGGTAGAAGCAAAAGTTGCTGAGGCCAAGGCTTTGATGGCTCAATTCCAGGTGACCAGCTTCCCACTATTAATTGTGAACGAAAAGTACCAAGTGACGTCTTACCAGAATCTAGAAGACTTATTGGGCAACTTTGCTATTAACAACACGAAATAATTATTGTAAAACAAAGGTTTACGAGGAAATTTATGAAATCAAAAAGTTTATTAGTTTTAGGCTTGGCGGCCCTGTTTTCGCTAGGATCGTTCACTGCCAAGGCAGAGGTTAAAGCCGGAACAGATTACTCGGCAATCAGTGGCAAAGAAGCAAGTGCGAAACCTCATGTTTACGAATTTTTCTCGTACACTTGTCCGCACTGTTATAACCTAGAGCCAGTTTTGAATAAGTGGAAAGAAAGCTCTAAGCCTGACGCTGTAAAATTTGAACAAGTACCTGTATTTATGAGCCGTGCTCCACACTTAACATACGGTTACTATGTTGCTGAGGTGCTTGGTGTAAAAGATAAAGTCCATACAGCAATTTTTCATCAGTGGCATGCCGAAAAAAACATTGTTCGCTCAAAAGAAGATCTGATTCCGATCTTTAAAGAGGCTGGGGTTTCCGAGGAAGACTTTGAGAAAGCTTATAGCTCTTTTGGTGTAGAGAGCAAAGTTCAGTATGCTAAAAAATTAGCAAGAGACTTTAAAGTGATTAGCTTCCCTATGGTTATTGTTAATAAGAAGTACAAGCTTGAACGTTACGATAATATCAACGAGATGTTAGGAAGCTTTGCTTTAGAAAACACCAAGTAATTTAAAGCGTAAGTTCGAAATTTAAAATGCCAGTTTTAACTGGCATTTTTTATGGTTATACTAAAGAGAATAATAAAAAATAGAAGAATTTCTCTAGATTAATTAGTTTAACTCATGCAGAAATTTCTATGACAGCTCCAATAGACCGCCCTAACAACAAAAGTAAAGGTAAATCAGTCCAGTCTGATCCCTTTAAAGTGAAACTTATCTGTAGTTTCATCAGTTTTTTTTCTACTATGCCCGCATTTGTAGGCAGGGGCTTTGCTTGGTTTTTTGCCGTTTGTTCAAAACTATTTCGTACGCGTAGTTACACCACAAGTATAAAAAACCTTAGTCTATGTTGCGCCGAAAAGTCAGAAAAAGACCGTGAAAGAATTGCATTTGCTAGCCTTAAACATACCGGTAAACTTTTCTTTGAAGTAGCTAAAATTTGGAGGAAATGTCAGGGAGAACGCTTTATAGGTAGGATTTATGGTGAAGAGCTAGTAAAAGATACACTAGATAATAACCAAGGCGTGTTGTTTACCGGATCACATATTGGTAATTGGGAAGTCGCTTTGTATTATTTAGGAAGCCGTTTTCCATTTCACTGTATGTACCGCCCTCCTCGCCAGCAAGAGATGGATGAGGTAATAAATGTCGGTCGCTGTCAAAATGATACCACTATGGTTAAGGGTGATAGTCGAGGTGTGATGCATCTAATCAACATCTTAAAAAGTGGTGAAGTTGCTGCTGTATTAAGTGACCAAGAACCAGGACGTCGCGCAGGGGTTTTTGTGCCTTTCTGTGGTAAAGAAGCTCTTACCATGACCATTGTGCAACGAATCCAGCAGAAAAGTAATGCGCATTTATTTCAGGTAGCTGCGATTAAAAGTGATGACGATCTATATGACATTCGCTTAATACCTATAGATATCGATATGCAGGCTTCTGAAGAGGAGTATGCTGAAGAAGTTAATAAGCAGCTGGAAATGATGATAAAAAAATACCCAGAGCAGTATCAATGGTCTTATAAACGGTTTAAAACTAC
>Ga0208203_1000664_pt1 | contig 15105 bp, 14 predicted proteins | sample DeeseametaMP2914_FD_184167 | JGI IMG/M metagenome (GOLD analysis project Ga0208203, IMG submission 184167) | Marine microbial communities from the Deep Atlantic Ocean - MP2914 (SPAdes) | ecosystem: Environmental > Aquatic > Marine > Oceanic | place: West of Santa Cruz de la Palma, Atlantic Ocean...
CTGAAAATCTATGTTGCGCAGATTGGTGTGTTGAGTTCTGCGATAAATGGTTGTGTTTAATTAAAAATAATTGATAGCTATCAATTAAAGCTTGTGCGCTAGCTTTTATGATATTGTCGGAGCAACCGATGGTTGCCCAGCACTGGTCATGAGCTGTGGAGTCTTTGCAGCAAGATTGTATCCACACTCGCGTGGTTGCCGCTGAGGCCTTTTCTGGATCAAGAATAGATACTTTATAGTCGGTCAGTTGCATGGCTTGAACCTGTGGGAAAAAACTCGTCAATGCTTTCTTAAATGCTAGATTAAGCGCGTCAACCGGACCCGAAGCCTCTTCAACTACATGTGCAATTTTATTTTTAACTCGAACTTTAACTGTTGCGGTACACGTATCGGCATTGGGTTGAGTTGATGCGTTCATATCGTTGACCCCAACTTGCATACTAAGCACAGTAAAGTGTGGCTGATAAGATTTATCCTGCTTTCGTACCAGCATTTCAAAAGATCCGGGCGCGTTTTCTAGCGTTAGCCCCTTCTTCTCTAACGCCTTAATACTGTCGAGTACTTGTTGAAAATTACGCGATACATCTAGGCCAAGCTTTTGGGCTTGAAGCTGAACGTTTGATTTGCCCGACAACTCAGAAATAGTAATCTCGCGTTGGTTACCGACTAAGCTAGGATTAAGATGTTCATAAGTCTGTGAGGCTTTAGCGATAGCAGCAACGTGGATACCACCTTTATGACTAAAAGCATTATCACCAACATACGCAGCATCAGCCTTGAGTGGTATGTTGGCGATATCGGCTATCTCTTTAGACAAGTCAGATAAACGCTCACTTGTGATATCAGAATTTAGGCCAAACTCTTGGTTAAAACTTTGCTTCAACAACAGGTTTGCTAGTAACGAAATTAAGTTGGCATTACCGCATCGTTCGCCGTAACCGTTAATCGTTCCCTGTAGTAAGCTCACGCCTGATTTAACGGCTGACAAACTATTGGCAACAGCCAGCTCACAATCGTTATGACAGTGGATTCCTAAGGATAGTGTTGGAAACTTATTGCGGACTGCTTTGACAGCATACTCAATATCTTGCGGCATACTTCCGCCGTTGGTGTCGCACAAAGTTAAGTTGTCTACACCAGCTCTTACTGCTGCCTCGATGCACTGAAATGTATAGTCCTGATTATCTTTAAAACCATCAAAAAAATGCTCAGCATCTAGTACAACTTCACGGCCATGAGCTTTGAAGAAGGCAACACTATCGTAAATCATACTGAGGTTTTGTGTTAAGTCAGTCCGTAATACTGTCTCAATATGAAACGTCCAAAATTTACTGACCAATGCCACTGCTGGCGTATTAGCAGAAAGTAACGACTGAATTTGCGGGTCATTATCAACCTCTAGCATGGGCTTTCGTGTAGAACCAAACGCCACTAATTTTGCATGCTTAAGACCGAGGTTTTTAGCGTGCTTAAAATACGCCTCGTCTTTAGGGTTGGAGCCTGGCCATCCACCTTCGATATAATCAACACCAAAATTATCCAGCAGCTGCGTGATCTTGAGCTTGTCTTGAAGCGAAAAGCTAATGCCTCTGTATTGAGCACCGTCACGTAGCGTGGTGTCGTAAACATAAAGTTGCTTACTCATTGCCCAGACAACTCCTCAAGCGAGACGGCGTGGCAAGATGAACTTCGACCACGTCAACCAACTTATGTAATTGATGATAAAGGTTATCAGTCGAGCGATCGCTACTGAGTTGTAAGGTGACGCTCATACCATTTTCCAAAAGTTCTTCACGCGCTAAACAATAATTCACGTCAAACCCGCGATGTCTTACGAGGCGCAAAATACGCTCCAAGCTTCCAGTGGATTGTCGAACAATGATTTTAAAAGTACTGGTGCTCATAATCTGTTCTCCTTAAAAATTGTGTCACTGATAGATTCTTCGATGAAGTCGGAGTTACTTTTACCTGGCGGAACAAGTGGCCATACGTTGTCATCGGGATCGATCGAGACGTGTAATAAATAACTCTCGTCGCAGGCTAAAAACTCTTCAAGTGCAGCATCAACTTGAGTCGCGCGATCAATGCTGCTGCTACGAATACCGAAAGCATGTGCAACTTCTACAAAATCTGGGTTGTCAGATAGATCTACTTCGCTAAAGCGTTTTTCAAAGAATAAATTTTGCCACTGGCGAACCATGCCGAGTCGTTGGTTATCTAACAGCAATATCTTCACGGCGACGCCATAGCGCTTCAGTGTTGCCAGTTCCTGAATATTCATCATGATGGAGCCGTCTCCAGACACATTGATAATAGTGTGCTCGGGGTTGGCAAATTTAGCGCCGAGTGCCGCTGGCAGGCCATAACCCATGGCGCCTAGCCCGCCACTACTGAGGTGGTGGCTACTAGAGTTAAACTGCATGTGCTGGGCCACCCACATTTGGTGCTGACCAACATCGCAGCTAACAATGGCTTTTTGGTTACTGCAATAATCCGAGAGTTTCTTGAGCAACGCAGGGGCATAAATCGTGGCGAAAGGCGCGTCGTAACGAAACGCTAATTGCTCCTTGTTTTGCAAGCACCGATACCGCCAGTCGTGAGCCGTCTCATGAGAAAATTTTGTAGCTAATTGCTGCTGTAAACTAGTGAGTATGGATGGCATCTCGCCCACTAAACTGATATCAGCGGGTCTCAGTTTACTGACTTCTGCTCGATCGCAATCGATATGTATTACCTTGGCATGAGGTGCAAATTGCTTTAAATCACCAGTCGCCCGATCATCCAGGCGTGCGCCTGTGACTAATAAGAGGTCACACTCTTGAACAGCCGTATTGGCGGCTTTTGTACCGTGCATTCCTAACATGCCAAGGTTATAAGCATGGGAACTTGGGAGCGCTCCGATCCCTTTTAGGGTGGTTACTGTCGGTAACTTAAACTGCTCTACCAGTGAGGTCAGTAGCTCAGAAGCTTTCGCCAAATTAACACCACCGCCAGCATAAATTAACGGCTTCTTGCTAGCTGCTAATAACGTGGTGGCAGCTTGTACTTCTTCAGCATGTGTACTTGTCGACGTCTCGGCTAAAGCTTTAGGGCGCATCTCATGGCTGTAGGCGAGACTGGTTGATGGCATAGCAGCCATTTGTACGTCTTTTGCAATATCAATCAGAACAGGGCCCGGACGACCACTTTGAGCCAACTGTATCGCCTCATTAAGCATTCGCGGTAAATCCTCGATGCGAGTGACCAAGTAGCTGTGTTTTACAATAGACAGGGATAAACCATAGGTGTCTATTTCCTGAAAGGCATCAGTGCCGATCAGGTTAGAAGCAACTTGGCCAGTAATAGCCAATAGCGGCACTGAGTCCATCTGGGCATTGGCAATGCCGGTGATTAAATTTGTCGCACCCGGGCCCGATGTTGCGATGCAAACGCCAAGTTTGCCACTGGAGCGGGCATAGCCGTCCGCAGCAAACACAGCACCTTGCTCATGACGGCATAAAACGTGTTTGACACCGCTGCCGAGTAAAGCATCATATACAGGCATAATGGCTCCACCAGGGTAACCAAACACCGTATCAACCTGATGATCTTTAAGGGTCTTTAATAAGTAGTCTGCACCACGCATAACGTCACCTTTATTAGTTTATGGTTTGGTCAACCAAGGGTTTCTTCTTAATCCAAGGCATCATGCCGCGCAGTTTTGCACCGACAACCTCAATCTCATGTTCTGAGTGTGAGTGACGTAGTTTGTGCAAGGTTTGGTAATCGTTGCGACAATCATCGACATACTCTTTAGCAAATTGCCCACTTTGTATTTCAGACAAAATGGTCTTCATTGATGCTTTAGTTTCATCTGTCACTAAACGATTACCGCGAGTTAGGTCGCCATACTCCGCAGTATTTGAAATGGAGTAACGCATGGTGTTGATACCACCTTCGTACATCAGATCGACGATGAGCTTTAATTCGTGCAGGCATTCAAAATAAGCCATCTCAGGTGAGTAACCGGCTTCAACAAGCGTTTCAAACCCGGCCTGAACCAGTGCTGCGGTGCCGCCACAAAGAACCGCTTGTTCGCCGAACAAGTCTGTTTCCGTTTCTTCTTTAAAGCTGGTTTCGATAACTCCAGCACGTCCGCCGCCAATCGCACTGGCATAGGCATAGGCTAACTCTTTGGTATCTCCGGTGACGTCCTGATGCACTGCGACTAAGCAGGGAACACCGCTTCCTTCGGTATAGGTTGAGCGAACGGTATGCCCTGGGCCTTTAGGTGCAACCATAAAAACGTTGATGTCATCACGAGGAGAGATTTGGTCGAAGTGGATATTAAAGCCATGGGCAAAGCCAAGACTGGCGCCGGGCTTTAGATGTTGCGCGAGGTATTGGTTGTAAACATCCGGTTGGTTTTCATCCGGTAGCAACATCATAACCAAGTCCGCGTCCTTTATGGCTTCTTCAAGCTCGGCCCCGGGCATGTTGCTGTGCTTCAGTTTTTCAAACGTTGATGAACCTTTGCGTAAGGCAACGGTAACATCAAAACCACTGTCTTTTAGGTTGTTGGAGTGGGCGTAGCCTTGAGAGCCATAACCTAAAACCACCAGTTTCTTGCCGTTCAATGTATCTGTGTTGATATCTGTATCGTATGTAACTTTCATAGTTGCTCCATTCTTTTCATAAAGTTGTGTTGTTAAAGTCTCAAAATCGTGCCAAAAAAAAGCCCCCGGACTTTTCAGTGCGGGGGCTTCGGTTGTTAGTTGACAATTCTTAACTCAATAACGCCCCCGTTGCGGTAATAAAATCACCACAATAATTAAGACGACGATAATGATTGAGTTTAGTAAATTCATAATTTAAAGAAGCTACTCAAAATTGCTGCACTTATTTATGCTTCGTTCGCTGCTTTTGAGTTTTCTTCTTACCTCCAATCCGTTAAATGTACTTTAGGTTAATCAAAAAAAAGCCCCCGGACTTTTCAGTTCGAGGGCTTGGTTATTCATTATGCTTCTTAACTCACACGCGCCCTCGTTGCGGTAATAAAATCACCACAATGACGTTAATCACAATTAAGCTCTCAGTGAGCATGTTTAGGGCTTGTTTAAACATAGTCTTTTTGTTCAATGTCACGTTTAAATGTGTCGTTAAGTTTTAAGCGTGCACAAGGCGCGCTTAGCATTTGATTTGAGAGTAGCACAGTTTTTTCATTAAGCAAATATATTTCAGATATTGCACTGCTGGTCGGATAAGCCTTAATAACCTATGGTTCTATCGCGGACCGGTGTGAGCAATTTCGATATCGGAAACTTCTTCAGTAATGTAGCTCTTGCGCAACTCATGCCAGTTTAGAATGGATAGGTTGCCGTCGAAATCTTCTGCTAGAGCAGTACAGCTTTCTACCCAGTCACCGTCGTTATAATACTCTATTCCGTGAAACTCTCGGATTTCTGCGTGGTGTATATGACCACAAACAATACCATCGGCTTGTTGTTTCTTGGCGTGGTCCGAGGCAATTTCCTCGAATTGAGAAATATAGCTGACCGCATTTTTCACTTTCATTTTAAGGTGTGCTGACAGCGACCAATAACCTTTGCCAAACCTTTGTCTAAACTTATTTATGGGTCTATTGAGTTTCAGCAAAAACTCATAGAGATGATCGCCAATAGTCGCGAGCCAAGGGGTAAAGCGCATGACGTTATCGAAAATATCACCGTGTAGCACTAAAAGTCGCTTACCTTGCGCCGTGATATGTATGTCGTCTTCGAGGATTTTAACATTGCCCAATGACATGCTGGCGAAGTCACGGATTAAAGAATCGTGGTTGCCAGGGATAAATATAACGTCGCATCCTTTTCGTCCTTTACGCAGTATTTTTTGCACTACATCATTGTGTTGTTGCGGCCAATACCAGCGGTTTCTTAACCGCCAACAGTCGATAATGTCACCGACCAGATAGAGTTTGTCGGATTCAATGTGCTTGAGAAATTCGAGCAGTAATTCAGCCTGACAGCCTTTGCTGCCGAGGTGAGTGTCAGAAATCCAGATAGTGCGGAAGTGCGTTTTATTCTTATGGGTAGACGGCAAGGTCATTTGTCTTACCTCATCAATGAGTTGCAACAACTTTAACAAGGTAATATGACTATTGTGTGACCAAGAGCCTACATTTTGATGTATTTGTAGGACTATGTGACGGTTATTTGGGAAAATAAACAATATACATTATGATGTAATCGAACAATAACGATAAGGAACTTATGCGTCGAGCTATTGGAATAATATTATTGCTTTGTTGTGCCGTAGCAGCCAGCAAGGAAAATACTAATAATCAGCAGGGATATCGCATTAACGACATTAAAGTCGTCATTCATCCTATTTTCAGTGAAGAAGAGCGCACTGGCTGGATCTATGAAACAGCCGATGAGCTTCATATTGATACTAAACCTTACGTTATTGAAAGATTGTTACCATTCAAGCAAGGCGAAACCGTTCATAAGCGATTGCTGAAAGAAGCGGGGCGTATCTTAAGGCGTCAGGGTTTTTTAAGGGACGCGAAGGTCAGTTGGGCAGAGGCCAAAGATGGACAGGGAATCAATGTCACGGTGGAGACTTGGGAAACTTGGACGCTCGTCCCAACGGTTGATGTAAGTAGGGAAGGTGGTGTCACTGAATATGCTTATGGTATTGAAGACGATAATTTATTAGGACATGGTCTTCGTGCCACCTTAGAGTATTTTAAGGAAGATGACCGCTCGGGCTATACCTTGATTTTAGCCTCTGATGTTTCTACTGAACACCATATCCAGAGCGCCGTTGCACTATCGAATAACTCGGACGGGGAGCAGTACTCTTTTTCCGTCAAGAAACCTTTCTATACCTTAGAGGATACTTGGTCGGCTGGTGTTTTTTATAACTCTCAACGCTTACGCGACACGATTTATAGTAATGATGAGTCGGTTAATATCTTTGAGCAGGATATTGAGCAGTATGATTTATCCTACGGCTTATCAGAAGGCTTGGTCGACGATCATTCGCTGCGATATACCGTGGGTTACAGCAAGGATGAGAATTACTTTGAACCACTCATGGGAACGACCGCGCTGCCTTATGATCGTGGCTTGGAGTATGTGTGGCTAGGTCTGGAATATCAGAAAGATGAATTTATACAAACCAAGAATTTATACTTAATAGGGCGAACAGAGGATGTGCAGTTTGGTTGGTACCAACGACTTAGATTGGGCTATAACACGGACGAGTTAGGCAAAGAAAAGGGCATGGTGGGGTTCTGGAAAGGGCGCTATGTGACCAAGCCTCATGATGATCATTTGTTCCATTTCTTTGCCAATGCCAGCTCAGAAGGCGAAAGTATTGATCAGCAAGGCAGAGCGCTGGGAGTCACTTCTTACTATGGCATGGGACTTGAGCATTTTTATCACTCCAGCGAAGAACATATCCTTTACAGTAAGCTGCATTACCGTGGTGCTGATAACCCTTACATTGATCGTCCAATCTCTTTGGGGGGTGAGTCAGGGCTTCGAGGCTACCCTTTGGAATACCAGCATGGCGAAGAAAGTATCTTGCTCAATTTAGAAAAGCGTTACTATCCTGGCACAACCTGGTTCAAACTTCTGAACGTCGGTTATGCGGCTTTTATCGATGCGGGGCGAGTTAGTGGATATTCACCGTACCCCAATCAAGAGGATGGCACTTTAATTAGCGCTGGCGTGGGGCTGCGATTGTTTATTGCACGCTCTAGTGGGCGCAAAGTTATTAATATCGATCTGGCATCGCCACTAAACTCTGACTTTGTTGATGGTGTTGAATTAAGTATTACATTGAAAGCAAGCTTTTAAAAACACCGTAAAGTACGACACTTCGTGTTTGCCGACATATCTAGACATCTCTTATGATCTAAGTTCTTGAATTTTGTTTGAACTGTCAGTATTCGACACAGCTATTTACATTTATAAACACACCCTTCACCAAAAATAGGGTTTGATGGTTATGTGGACTGAAGGGAAGTATGTGTGACTTCAGTGAGCTAACAATCCGAAAGGGGAAGAACCATGAAACAGAATAGCGAAATCAACACTGAACTTGATAATGATTATGACGCAGAAGGTATCTTTATTGATGTCTGCAAAGCGTTGGTAGCAATCGTTTTAATTGGCATGGTGCTGTACGCAGCGGTGTAGACTGGCCCTAGTCAGGAGACTCGCTTAGCGGTTGCTCAAGTCCATAAAACTCAATGGCTTGCTCAATCAGATTTTGTACCTGCTCAACCGTAATTTGTTGCATAAGATTGGCACCTTTCAAGCGATAACCCCAAGGAATACCTTCTGGTTCGCAGTGCAACTCTTTAGTGGCAATCGCGGTGTAAGCGTCGGCAGTAAACCGTTGGTACAAGTAAGGCCCTGTACGTTTAGGGTTGCTGTGAGCATAAAGACCAATGACCGGTGTATTTTGGGTCACAGCCATGTGAGCTGGACCAGAATCAGGAGCAATGACCAACTGTGCTTTTTTTAATGTCAGTAGTAGTTGCTTAAGATCGGTTTGACCTGCGAGATTTATGGTGTAGGCGCGAGATGCTTTTGAAATCTCGGCACATAACTGCTTTTCAAACGATGTAGGGCCGCCTGTGAGTAGCACCTGATAACCCAGTTGGTGACAGAAGTCTGAAATGGCTGCGTAACGCTCCGTTGGCCAATTGCGCTCAGCCTTGCTGGCCGCGGGCGAAATGACCACATAAGGTTCCTTGGGTAAAAAGTTGGTGCCCCAAGCTTTTGCTTGATGTGGAATTGGGATATCCCAAGTCGGTAAATGATCATCAACGCCAATCGCGCGAACAAAGTCCCTAAAGCCATCCAGCACATGGGTACCGCGACTGTCCTTGATGTGTTGCTTAACGAATAGCGAGTGGAGTTCTTTACTACGTTCTTTTTCAAAACCAATTTTGACCTTGGCGGGGATAAAGAATGCCGCTAGGTTTGCTCGAAAAGCGAGCTGCATGTGTAATAGAACATCAAACTGACGCCCTTTCATATCACGCTTTAGCTGCCTGTATGCTTTCCAGCCCAGGCTTTTATCAAAGATCACAAAATCAATGCCCGGCAAATCACCAATAAGCTTTTCTTCAACTTTACCAATCACCCAGGTAATTTTGGCTTGCGGGTAAGTTCGCTGCAATGCCTGTACTGATGAGACTGCGTGGCACACGTCGCCAATAGCAGAAAGGCGTAAAACGCAGATCGAATGCGGCTTTTCAGCTGGGTTGATTAACAAAAGTGACACCTTCGAAAGTTATGGATACTTCAGATTTTAATGTATAGTATGTCATAAACCAACCGCGTCATTGATTGAGTTTGCGTGAAAATTCAACAAGTTGATAAGAATCGATACTTAGTAGCGATTAAAAAATACCGTGATAAGGTTTCTAAGGATTGGTTTGACCCACAGCAACTACAACAAAATGATGAGATCATCGGTCAGTCTGTAGGACGCAGCACTACCTATTTTTTTGAGAAAGATGGTAGAAGCTATGTGTTGAGACGATACTACCGAGGTGGCCTATTGTCGAAATGGGTCGAAGATAGCTATTTCTTCTTGGGGATTCGCCATACCCGCGCTTATCGTGAGCAGTCCATGCTCAAGAAAATGCGCAAGCTTAATCTACCCGTGCCAAAACCTGTGGCTTTAATGGTGGCAAAGAAAGGATTGGTTTATCGTGCGTCCATTATTATTCGACTGATCCCTAACTCAAAAGATTTGTTTCACATGCTCCGCGAGCGAGCGCTTACTGACAACGAGTGGCTTGCTGTTGGTGCTTTGATCAGGCAGTTTCATGATCAGGGGGTTTACCATTCCGATCTCAATATTCATAACATCATGATGAATAACGAGGGTGAGATGTGGTTGATTGATTTTGATAAGGGACGTTTTGTTGAGCCAAATGCCTCTAATTTAGAGTCTAACTTGAGTCGACTGAAGCGTTCGTTAGAAAAAGAAAGCAAGAAGTGGCCGCAATTTCATTGGCGTAACCCAGACTGGGAGCTGCTGATGAAAGGGTATACTATCGAATAATCCTTGATAAAGAATCGCTGGCTATTCCTGTTTAGACGGAAATCATCGCCTTCATTAAGGCCAGTATCATAATGAAACTGAATACAATCGCGTAAATCGTACTGAAGACCAAAAACTTAATAATGGTCCAGACATGGCTTTGCTGATACAGACGCTTCATCGAAAGGTAAAGATAGACTATCGCCCAAATGAGCAACGCCCAGCCTACCGGAATATAGCCTAGCCACTCAAAGACTTTCACCAGCTGATGCCAGCCGAGATAGGTCAAGATCGCGGCAAACATAAAGCTGTGAGAATGTATCAGTAAAACGAGGTGTTCTACATAGAGGTGATCGCGGCGTATATAAAGGACTTTAAGCACTAAGGCCAATAAAGGTAACGTGAACAAAAAAGCTTGAGGCAGCGACTCGATGGCACTTTGTACTAGGGATAACCCAAATTGTGCTTTAGCATGGGTTTGTTTGTACTTCGGGAGATAGCTGATATTGTCGTAGCTATCGCAAAGTGCGACCATTTTTGAGTCAAAATAGTTATCCAACCATTCTGGCCAGGCCACAATCATGTCATCAGGGTTCTTACAGCCCTCAAACAAGTCATCCTCGACGGTAATGTTAACGTTCTGGTTCTGTTCGGTGGCTGCTATATCATTATTGGGCTCGTCGCCTCCTAATGCATCATTATCCAGCTTAAGATCGGTTTTGGCCTCGTCATCCAATAAAGGATTCGCTTCAACGGCTTGATTGATTTCTTGTTCAATTTTGTTTGCCGGCTGAGTTTCAATATCGAGAGATGTAACGTTCAGCCCTGCAAATGACGTGAGCAAGAAAAAGATAATGGATAGAAAGATATAGAGCCGTATCGGCGTCACGTAATGATTATGATGATGCGAATTACGGAAATAGTCGAGCGTTAGCGCTGCTGGGCGGCACAAGGCGCGAGCAGTTTTATAGGCTTTGGAGTCATAACCAAACCAGTTCTCGACGAACTCCCATAGCAGTTCGCGAACGCTCCGATGTGGGCGAAAGGTTTTCTGCCCACAATGTTGGCAATACTTGGTCGGTGTTTCAGTGACCTCAGTATTATCCGTCTGACTCATTCGGAGCTTCATCTACAACGGTTTCAGGGTTCGTGTCGACGGGCAATACGCCCTCACGCATATTGATTACCCCATAGTGATCCAGCAGGAGCACAGTGATAAAAAGCAACAAGCTGAGGCCAATGCGCCAAGCAAGACTTTTGACTAATTTGCGACTATTTTCTTCTCCGCCTTTATTTAGAAAGAATAAACCACGAAAAAGGCTGAATAATATAGCCAGCATTAATATAATAACGACAACTTTAACCCACATAATGTGCTCTACAATGGTTAGGCTTGATTCGACTCATTATACGAGAAAAGTTGATGAGTGGAACCTTAAAGTCTTAAGTCGTTGGAAGGTGTACAAAAATTGAAGGTTGCGCTTTGACTGATTCCCCCAAAAAGCAGCGTTTATGGCAACGACCGTTGTTCCAACTTCCTATTGGCAATCGAGTCTTTAGGCCAAGCATAATTCCGACGGTTGGGTTTTTACTACTGTTGCCGGTATTACTTCGCCTGGGTGTGTGGCAGCTGGATCGAGCTGATGAAAAGCGCAGCTTGATAAGCGCGCTAGAGCAGAAAGCGGATGTGGAGCCTGTTCGTTTGTCTGAAGCGCTTGAATTGGAAACCGCTGATATGTCGCGCGTGATTAGTACAGGCAAGCCGGTACCAGAGGTGACTCTAGTAACAGACAACCAAACTCGAGATGGGCGTTTAGGCTATGAAGTCTACGGGCTTTGGCAGCCACAAGGTTATGAGACGCCAATCTTGGTCAGCCGTGGCTGGCTACCACGAAAAGATTTCTATGAGAAAGTCCCTGAAGTCCCTATTTTTAAGGCCGATACGATAGAAGGCTCGTTGTATTTCTCCAAAGGAGCCAATCCAGTAGTCGCCAATAATGCCGTGTGGCAGGAGTACGATAACGTCTGGCTTATAGGGCAGTTTGATTTTGAAACTCTTGCAGAAAAAGTGATGCAAATGGGGTATGATAGCGCCCCGTTCATTATCAGGATGCAACCTGATACAGAGAGTGAGTTTGTGCGTCAGTGGCCGCTCGTTGCGAGCCCACCAGAAAAGCACATCGCCTATGCGATTCAGTGGTTTGCCATGGCTTTCGCCTTGGTCATGTTATTTATCATTTTGAACTTGAAGCGAGTACAGCACCATGAGTCAACAAGCAGTTGATCCGAAACAACGAACGAAGAACCGTCGAGTAGTCTCTGGATTGGTTTTATTGTTTGCAGCCCCTGTTATTCTAGCTTACGTAGCGCATTACATGGGCTGGTTTAATGTTGCCACACAAAATAACGGTACCTTATTACAAACGCCTTACCCCCATTTCGAACATTTTGAGTGGACGTCGGCTGACGGCGAGACCTTGCACTTTCGTGACTTTGAAACGAAATGGTGGTGGGTCTATATAGCAGAGTCAGATGATTGTGCTACCACTTGCGATACTACGATTAAATGGTTGACTCGAAACCACCTTGCTTTGGGCAAACAAGCAGACAAGCTCAAGCGACTGGTGGTGTTCCCAAGCCAGGTTAACTATCAAGATAAAGTCGAAGACGCGGATAAAATTGTGTTGGGTAAAGGCTCTGCTAAGAATGCAACGTCTGAGCTTGAGCGAGGCAAGGTTTACCTGATGGACCCGCACGGTAATTTATTTATGCAGTATGAGCCGGTGAATAATCAAGAAGAAGCCATTGCCAGCAGTAAAGGCCTTCGTGACGACGCTCGTAAGGCAATGAAAGTGACGGGTCTGTAGCCGAAACGGCTGGTGGAAAGACTTATATCAATATGTATATGCGACAGAGTATAGCGAGATAGCGATGCAGAAGAGAACATTACGCCGGTTGGCGGTATTTGGCTGCTTTTTAGCCCTATGCGTGATTTTGTTAGGTGCTTGGACTCGGTTAAGTGACGCGGGTTTAGGGTGTCCAGATTGGCCTGGCTGTTATGGCCATTATACGGTTCCGAGCGATGTTGAGTTTATTAACGCGGCGGAATTAAAGTACAACCAAAAGTTTGAAGCAGAAAAAGCATGGCCAGAAATGATTCATCGCTATTTTGCGACAGGCATTGGTTTATTAATCGTCATTTTATTTATTGGGGCGTTGGTCGGTCGTCGCAAAGATGCCTCTATTCCAATAGTCTTGCCTTGTATTTTATTACCTCTGGTGATTTTCCAGGGCTTGCTAGGCATGTGGACGGTCACTTTAAAGGTTCACCCCTTTATCGTGATGGCGCACTTGCTCGGTGGCTTCTCGATATTAACCTTATTATTCCTGTACGTGCTACAGTTGCGGCCAAAAATCGTATCACTGTCCAAAGTGGTGGCTAAGAAGTTTAAAACCTTTGCCATGGCGGGCTTGATTTTAGTCGTGTTGCAAATCGCTCTAGGCGGTTGGACTGCCTCGAATTATGCGGCAACTGCGTGTACCGAATTGCCTTTCTGTAACACGGGTTGGACGGAGAATGCTGATTTTGTCGGTGCTTTCGACTTGTGGCAAAAAGGCTTTGAATTTGATGAATTCAAACTGCATGAGTTAGAGAAAATGCAGGCAGATTTAGCTCATGCTCGTGGCGAAACCTTTATTAACTATGAAGGCGGAGTGCTGGAGCATAGCGAGAAAGTGGCGATTCATGTCACGCATAGAATTGGTGCTTATATTGTTTTTGTAGTGATTGGCTTGCTTGCGTTGTTACTGATTCGTGAGCGCGACAGTGTTTTATTACGTCATATCGGCAGAGCCGTTGCTGTGATTTTAGTGGGGCAAATGTTGTTGGGTATTAGCAACATTGTGTTTGGCTTACCGTTATATGTGGCTGTGGCCCATAATGGTGGTGGAGCCTTATTATTGCTGGCCTTAATCATGGTGAACTTTGTCGTCAACTGGCAATTTAGGGGGAAGAATGTCAGCTGAGAAGAATTATCCGAATCCGCGGCCAATAACGTGGCGCGATTATTATGAATTAACCAAGCCGAAAGTGGTGTACCTACTGGTCTTTACTGCCGTAGTGGGTATGTTTTTGGCTAATGATGTCACTCAGAGTTGGTTCCCTCCGTTGGATGCGTTGATTTTCGGTACCATTGGTATCGCACTAGCTTCTGGAGCGGCTGCTGTGGTCAATCATGTGGTTGATGCCAAGATTGATACTATGATGGCGCGAACCCAGCAGCGCCCGGTGGCTCAAGGCCGCGTTAGTTCGAGTAAGGCAATTATATTTTCAGCAACCTTGGCTGTGATTGCCATGGCTATGCTGTGGTTCTTGGTGAATCCATTAACGGCAGTGCTAACGTTGGGTGGTCTTGTCGGTTATGCCTTTGTTTACACCATGTTCCTTAAGCGTGCCACGCCACAGAATATTGTGATTGGCGGTTTATCGGGAGCGATACCACCATTACTAGGTTGGACCTCGGTAACGGGCAGTGCGGATCCGCACGCTTGGTTATTGGTATTGATTATTTTCACTTGGACGCCGCCACACTTTTGGGCGTTGTCGATTCATCGAATTGAAGATTATGCTAAAGCCGAAATTCCGATGTTGCCGGTGACGCATGGTGAAGACTTCACCAAGACATCGATCGTGCTTTATACGGTGCTATTAATTCTATCGACACTGTTGCCGTATTTAACGCACATGAGTGGCATCATCTATTTGATTGGCGCTGTGGCGCTTGGCTTGTGGTTCTTGTACTACACCATGGTCCTGAAATATCGCGAAAAAGAGGGGATAGCCATGAAAACATTTGGTGTTTCAATTGGTTATCTTACGCTGCTATTCGCGGTGTTATTGGTTGACCATTACGTGGATCCGTTTATTTAAATTCCACCCTTTCAATGAGCAAACAGACGAGTATGGTTATGAAAAAACAATTTGGTTCTGCACGTTTAATCATCATCTTAGTGGCATTACTATCGTTAGTGGCTGGCGTCTTGAGTTATCAGATG
>Ga0208203_1000671_pt1 | contig 15018 bp, 8 predicted proteins | sample DeeseametaMP2914_FD_184167 | JGI IMG/M metagenome (GOLD analysis project Ga0208203, IMG submission 184167) | Marine microbial communities from the Deep Atlantic Ocean - MP2914 (SPAdes) | ecosystem: Environmental > Aquatic > Marine > Oceanic | place: West of Santa Cruz de la Palma, Atlantic Ocean...
AAATTCGAGCGTTCTTTTCTGAGCACGATGTCATTTATGTGCAGGGCCACGAACACCAGTATCAGCGCTCGCTGATTGCACGTGATACCGCTCAGACGTCATTCCCTTCAGGTTCCACGCCCGAAGGCGGTAACTACCGCATGAACACCTACACGCAGATTCTGTCGGGTAACGCGTCATACAAGGGCTATGAATTCCGTTACGGTGAGCGCGAACTGGTGCAGATGATTGTGTCGCAGAAAAACGCCACCATGAGCAAAGGCTCCGATCACTTCGATGTGAACTCAAGTGTTCTGGCATTTGATAACGACCGGGTGGATTACAGCTCGTTTTATGCTGAACACACGGCGCAGAATAATAATGCTGATCAGGATTTCGATGCTGACTGGCACCTGATGGATAAATTCTCGCGCACCACCAACCGCTGTGAGACGGTTGTTTATCCGAATAATATTCCGGAAGGTACCCGCGCCGTGATGGTATTTCAGCCGATGTATGAAACGGACTTCTGTCTGGCCGACGACGGCTCTGCCGCGCGTCTGGTGGGGGGCACCAACGACACCTTCAACCGCACCGACAGCCGCACCCGCGACATGGGCTTTACGCCGGGCTTCAGCCGTGCTGAAACTCTTACTGATCTGACCCGTCTTGCTTACCAGTGGCTGTATCAGTATCACGAAAGCTGGACGCCAAACCTGAACGCCGGCCTGCGTGCGATTCCTGACGGCGAAGCCAATGAGCTGCTGATTCCGGAAGTGACCGTCGACCTGAAAGAGCACGTGACACTGAGTTGGATGCAGGCGTCTGACGACACTGCCTCTGACATTCTGATTGTGTCTGGCACACAGAACCAGACCGGCATGTATCAGGGCGATTACGGCGAGCCGAAAAACATGCAGACCGATACCGGCCTGACCGTAAAAGACGACGACGGTAACGACTACGCCAAACCTGCGGTCACACTACCAGCGACTGCTACCCAAAGCTGGGATATCTCAGATGCCGTTGCTGACCCTTACGCGGTTGCGTTTACTGCGTCTGCGGATCTGTCAGGCGACAGCGTGATTCTTGCACAGAAGAGCGGTGACGACTGGCAGCCTCTGGCGGATGCCAGCTGTATCGTCGATGGTATGTGGATGCAAAGCTATGTCACAACGCCACCAGTACGTGACGGTGCCTGCGCTGAACAGCCGCTGCTGGGTTACGACAGCGACGACAATATCTGGTGGACGGTGCTGAACGAAGACGCCGAACTGGCGCTGATCAGCCGCTAATTACCGATAGATAATGGTCAATAGAAAGCCCCGGTTTCGGGGCTTTTTTGTTGTTTTTTACTTTACTATCTGGGTTCACTGCCCCAGATGTTCGGTCAGGTAGGTGAGTAACACGCGCACCTTTGGCGATAACTGCCGCCCTGGCGGATACAGCGCTGAGATACTCTCTTTTTCTGGCCGGTAATCGGTCAGTACTTCAATCAGTTCACCTTGCTCCAGTGCTTCCCCGACATAATGGTTGGGCAGCTGTACGATGCCTAATCCACGGCGCGCCGCGTCGCATAAGGCCTCGCCGCTGTTGCAACGCAGCCGTCCGTTGACCCGCAAAATCCGCTCCCCCTGTTCATCCCGGAAACGCCAGTAATCCAGCGTACCGACCAGGCAATTGTGATGACGCAGCGCATCGAGGGTGTCGGGTACTCCGGCGTCGTCGAGATACGCCTGTGACGCACAGGTAAATAATTGACGACTGCCCAGCCGTCGCGCGACGAGATCGGGGGTATCGATTTTTCCCAGGCGGATGGCGATGTCGAAGTCGTCGGCGATCAGGTCCACCTTCTGGTTCGTCAGCTCACAATGAATACGGATATCCGGATACTGCTCCAGAAACGCATTTACCACCGGCGCCAACTGGCGCTCGCCATAGGTCACAGGCGCCGTCAGCCGGATCAGGCCCTGCGGCACGCTTTGTAACTGCTGTACGGCATGTTCTGCGCCTTGCAAGGCTTCGATCAAAGGGCGGCAGGACTGATAGTAGAGCTGCCCGGCTTCGGTCAGGTGTACGCGGCGTGTCGTCCGGTACAGCAGCTTGATACCGAGGCGCTCTTCCAGCATACGTACCTGTCGGCTCACTTGGGCGGTGGATATCGCAAGCTCAGAAGCTGCTTTCGTGAAGTTCTGCGATTCTGCGACCGCGACAAATTCGTTAACGCCTTGCCAGAGGTTCATTGTTACCAATATGTAATAGTGATTTTATAGAAAGCTATATTATCTCTATTTGGTAACGAACTACAATGGCCTCCTAATTGGAACACAGATTAAAACCCTGATTAAAAACATGAGGAGATCATTCATGTCCGAGACTATTACCTGCCGCGCTGCCATTGCCTGGAAAGCCGGCGAGCCTCTGTCCATTGAAGAAGTACAGGTCGCACCGCCGAAAGCAGGTGAGGTCCGTGTGAAGATCGTCGCCACCGGCGTATGCCATACCGACGCGTTCACTCTGTCTGGTGATGATCCTGAAGGTATCTTCCCGGCGATTCTGGGTCACGAAGGTGGCGGTATTGTTGAATCTGTCGGTGAAGGCGTCACCAGTGTTCAGGTGGGCGACCATGTGATTCCGCTATACACCGCCGAATGCGGCAAGTGTAAGTTCTGTACTTCTGGCAAAACCAACCTGTGTCAGGCGGTTCGTGCGACTCAGGGGCAGGGCCTGATGCCAGACGGCACCAGCCGCTTCAGCCAGAACGGCAAACCGATTTTCCACTATATGGGTTGCTCAACCTTCTCTGAATACACCGTACTGCCAGAAATCTCACTGGCGAAAGTGAATCCGAGCGCACCGCTGGAAGAAGTCTGCCTGCTAGGCTGTGGTGTCACGACCGGTATGGGCGCGGTAATGAACACCGCTAAAGTCGAAGAGGGTGCTACGGTCGCCATCTTTGGTCTGGGCGGTATTGGTCTGTCGGCCGTGATCGGCGCGACCATGGCAAAAGCGTCACGCATCATTGCCATCGACATTAACGAGAGCAAATTCGATCTGGCAAAACAGCTGGGCGCGACCGACTGCATTAACCCGAAAGATTACGACAAGCCAATTCAGGAAGTGATCGTCGAACTGACCGACGGCGGTGTGGATTACTCCTTCGAATGTATCGGTAACGTTGACGTTATGCGTTCTGCGCTTGAGTGCTGCCACAAAGGTTGGGGCGAGTCCGTCATTATTGGTGTGGCGGGTGCGGGTCAGGAAATTTCTACCCGTCCTTTCCAGCTGGTGACCGGACGGGTCTGGAAAGGCTCTGCGTTTGGTGGTGTTAAAGGCCGTTCTGAACTGCCGGATTACGTTGAACGTTATCTCGCTGGCGAATTTAAACTGAGCGACTTTATTACGCACACCATGCCACTGGATCAGATCAATGAAGCCTTTGACCTGATGCACGAAGGTAAGAGCATCCGTAGCGTTATTCACTATTAACAGAGGAATAGTCGTCATGGAAAAAGTCAGCGAAAACCGTTGTTTCGATGGTCGTCAGCTGCAGTTTACGCACCGTTCGGAAGTGCTTAACTGCGACATGCGTTTTGGCGTTTATCTGCCACCTCAGGCCGAGGTCAGAAACGTCCCTGTGCTGTACTGGCTGTCAGGCCTGACCTGTACCGACGAGAACTTTACCCATAAAGCGGGCGCACAACGTGTCGCCGCTGAACTGGGTATTGCCATTGTAATGCCGGATACCTCGCCACGTGGCGAGGGTGTGCCTGACGATGAAAATGAGGCCTACGATTTTGGCTTAGGTGCTGGGTTCTACGTGAACGCCACCGAAGCGCCGTGGTCTGAGCATTATCGTATGTATGACTACGTCGTGAACGAGTTGCCCGAACTGATTGAAGCGGAATTTCCGGTCACGGAAAAACGCGCTATCAGTGGTCATTCAATGGGTGGTCATGGTGCGATCACGATCGGGTTAAATAACCCGGATCGCTATACCAGCATCTCGGCGTTCAGCCCGATCTGTCATCCGATGGATTGTCCGTGGGGTGAAAAAGCGTTGGGTAACTACCTGGGTCCAGATAAGTCGGCCTGGAAGAAACACGACGCCAGCGAACTGTTACGTACGGCAGAAACGCAGCTGCCTCTGCTGGTTGATCAGGGCCTTGCCGATAACTTCCTTGAAGAGCAGCTGAAGCCCGAAGCACTGGAAACCGCCGCCGCAGAATCCGGTTATGCAATGAAACTGCGCCGCCACGAAGGCTACGACCATAGCTACTTCTTTATCTCGAGTTTTATCGATGAGCATCTCCGCTTTCATGCGAAATACCTCGGTTGAGGATTTCGCATGAACCTTCTCTGAGTGCTTTCTCAGAGCTTCTCTTGCCCGGCAACTGCCGGGCTTTTTTTGTACTGTTCATCTCTGTTCTCTCTGACAATTAAGAAGGGAGACAAAGTGAGTCAAGCGAAAGGCTATTGCTGGCTTCGTCCTTGTGGCGGTTGCTGCCATTGATTATCTTTCTGGCGTCTTTACTCCAATTCAGCTCAAAAAATACAAGGAATGTTGATATGCGCAAACTCCTCCTGACCGCGGGTTTACTGCTCAGTAGCACTCAAATTGCTCTCGCTGGCCCTCATTATCACGGCAGTCACGGCGGAAGCCCCCTCCCGGATGAATCACCAGAGACACTGCCTGTACTTATTGTTGGTGCATCGTTCGCAAACGGTAAGGCTCCATTTGATGGTGACCTGTCGTCACCCTTGCTTGGCCTTTCAGTTGGCACTGGTCAGTACATTTCGTTGGGTGATGCGTTGATCCGGAATCGCACACACAGCGGCTATGTGGTTAATGAGGCACAGGCCTCTGCAACGACCTTCGCGCGTGAGAGTTGTCGTACTGCACTCTACGCTGGTGGCTGCAGCACCGCAGAAACAGACAGTTATCAGACGCAGGTATTGCGCGCCAGTTCGCGTGTCTATTCGTTGGCTAGCGGGGCCTACAATGCTGAGTACGTTGTGGTTACGGCGCCGAACGATTGCTTGCACTCTGATGCGTTTGGTCTGCCTGAGAGTGACGCGAAGCAGTGTGACGAAGAAGACATGCAGGATGTTGCCGACCGCATGGTCGAAATCGGACAGCTGGTTATCGGTTTAGGCATGACGCCTGTTTTTGCACCCTACCCGGACGTGAGTACTATCGACCTTGAACTCTTTCGTCAGAGCTCTTTGCTGGAGTGGACTATCTCCCCGACAGACTACCAGATGCTCAATAATATCGTCATGACGACACTTGCATCTGATCTGCCTGACGCTCTGATTATCGATTACTGGGCGGAATATGCTCACATCGGTGATGGTATTCATCCAGACCTGGCAACGGTGGAAAATGCAGCGGACATGATTCTCGAAGGTATTGGCTATAACGTCATCGCCGAGCATCCGCGAAACAATGGTCGAGGCCATAAGCACGGGCACCATCACCGTGATGGCCATAACAAACGTCATAATCGTCGCTGATATCAACCGAAGCGATTGGCTACACTTCGAGGAAAGCGCTGATCTGATTCAGCGCTTTTAATCGTTCAGCGGTCCATGGATGAACGTAGCCCAGCCTGAAACAATGGCGGAACTTATTTTCAGTTGAGAACAGCGCACCCGGCGCAATAAAAATTCCCAGTTTTTTCAAGTGCAAAAACCAAATAGAAGTATCCTGATCTTCCTTCAACTCAACCCATAAAGTTAAACCACCTTCAGGAACATTAAACCCACGAATGTTCGGCCACCGGCGAATTGAATCTGCGAGGATATCTCTTTGTTGGCGTAATTCTTTTCGTTGTCGTTTCAGGTGTGAGTCGTAGCCGCCATCGGCCATAAACTCAGCAAGACCATTCTGAATGCTTAAAGGGCTGGCCAACTGAGTCACCAGCTTTAACTGAAGTAACGCCTGTTGCCAGCGACCACCACTGATCCAGCCAATGCGCAAGTCGCGGGATAATGATTTAGAAAACGAACTGCAAAGAATGACGCGGTCTGTGCGGTCCTGTTTTTTTAGTGGATCTGGCGTATACGACAGTGCGGTATCCGCATAAATATCATCTTCAATCACTGCAAAATCATGATGCTCTGCAAGCTGCAACAACTGCTGACGCTCTGCATCTGGCATAACAGCACCCGCCGGAGTAGAAAAACAGGGCGACACGATGCACGCTTTGATGGGCCATTTCTGAGCTGCCTGCCTGAGCGAGTTTATCGACATCCCCGTTAATGAAGAGGAGGGGATCTCGATCACCTTCAACTGCAGCTGTTCAAGCAGCTGAAGCGCGCCATAAAAGCCGGGTGATTCAACCGCGACTACGTCTCCGGTTTTACAGGTTGCCATTAGTGCAAGAAACAGCGCGTTCTGACACCCTGCCGTAACAATAAAGTCTTCACTATCAAGCTGACAGCCGCGACGCAGATACCGTAGTGCGAGTTGCTCACGCAGAACGACTGAGCCCGCCGGATCATCATAGTAAAGATGACTCTTACCCCGCTGGCGGCGCATTACCCGATTAATCGAACGGTTGAGTATTTCCAGCCCTTGCGTATTCTCGCCACCGGCACCGGGCAACAGATCAAAGGCCGCACCATGCTGCATTAAATCCATCAGCAAAGGGCTGACGCGAGCGTTCACAGGAGCATTAGGGCGGGGCGTGGCGGATACCGGAGACTCGCGCTCAGCAACGTAATACCCCGAACGAGGTCTGGCGATTACCAGTCCGCGGGCCTCCAGACGGCTCAGAGCGTGTAGCACTGTGCCTTTGGCCAGCGCATACCTGTCGCATAACACCCGTACCGACGGCAATCTATCACCAGTACTCAGCCTGCCCTCAGCGATCTGCTCAGCCAGTGCGTCTTCAAGCACCTGATATTGATGAATCTTCATGACTCAACTGTACCATTTAAAGTTTAAAAAAGTGTGCCTTATATGATACAGATTGTGAGCGTAACCTCACCTCATAGTAGGTCGTCAAACAGAGAGAACTCTGTGATCTTAGGAGGTAACAGGTATGCAAAGAATCCCCGCTCTGGACATCACCCCAGCGCAGTCTGGAGAGAAAATACACGTCCGATTGTTCTCCGGGCGCTTTCAGACCTTGCGTCGCACGATCAGCTGGCCCCTGTTGCTCGCCTATTTCGGCCTGGCGTGGATCAATATTAACGGTCAGCAAGCACTGCTATTTTCCTTTGAACATCGCAGGCTGTACTTCTTTGGTACTCAGTGGGGTTGGTACGACTTCCCGATACTTGCTGGCATTCTGGTTATTTCAGCCATCGCGCTGTTTGCGGCGTCGGCCGTGGTGGGTCGAATCTGGTGCGGCACTGCTTGCCCGCAAAGTGTGTGGACCTGGCTATTTCTGCGCATCGAAGAATTCACCGAAGGCCCGGCCTGGACGCGTAAGCGCATGGACGAAAAAGGCCTGACCACAGAGCAGCGCCTGCGTCGGATCAGTAAGCATGCGCTCTGGTTGCTACTGGCCGCCGCGACTGCCATCACCTTCACTGGCTACTTTGTGCCGATAAGAGAGCTGGTGCCGGACATTGTATTGGGTGAGGCAAGCATGGCGACTGGCATCTGGTTGACCACCATGAGCGCGTTAACTTACCTGAACGCCGGGCTGGTGCGTGAAAAAATATGCTTGCACGCCTGCCCGTATTCGCGTTTTCAGAGCGTGATGTTCGACGACAACACCCGCACCGTTACCTACGACAAAACACGCAACAGCGACTGTATTGATTGCAGCCTGTGTGTGCAGGTGTGCCCAACCGGGATTGATATTCGCGATGGCTTACAGGCCGCCTGCATCGACTGCGGTGCCTGCATTGACGCCTGCAACAGCGTGATGGATAAAATTAAAAAACCACGAGGGCTAATTACCTACACCTCGGTAGGAAAACTTCGCAATGGCGTCAGCCCAATTCTGAGAACACGTACCCTGGCCTATGCTGTTGTGATCTGTATCGCGGTGGTTACTCTGGGTAGCTTTATCGCCCAACGTGACAGCATCGTCGTCGACATCGAACGTGACCGGCAACAGCTTTACTACCAGACTGTGAACGACCAAACCTGCAACAGCTACCAGCTCGAAGTGGAATACTTCGCAGCGGGCAGTCACCGCGTTGATGTGGCGATACAAGGCCTTACACATGCAGAACTGACCGGGCCTGCAACACTGCTGGTACCAGATAATGGCGTCGCAACACAACAGTATCAGGTGTGTGTAGACACTTCGGCCCTGAACCGGACAGGCTATCGCAACGACATTGAGTTCGTGATTACGGCGGGGGATGAACAAGTGAGCCGTGGCACGACGTTTATTGCGGGTCGGTAGGTTTTCAGCGGTCTACCTCAAGTCTTGCCGCCTAATGGAACAGATTGTCATCTCCCCTTGCCTAGATGATTAGCGCCAACATCGGTATGCTTGTAGGCCTTGTATTTCCGTGCTTGCACCAGAAGTGCGGAACATTAAGCCTACGAGAATTGGTGGATATGGATTTCAACACACTGCTCGATACCTTGGCCCGCTCCTCGGCTGAGGCAGTATCAACACTCTCTAAGTCATCAGACGAAATAGAAGAGCTGCGGTCTTATCTCTATGTCGAAACTGAGATAGAGCGCCGCTTCCTGGCTGCGCTCAAAGAGGCTAACTCTTCGAGAGACATAATTTTTCTCTGCGGCTCCAGTGGCGATGGCAAGTCCGAAATTCTTCGTCGCCACCACTCCGTGTACGAACATGACTTCCTTTACCATCTGGATGCTACGCATAGCTTTAAGCCAGATCAGAATGCGGTCGAGGCGCTGAACGAGCTATTTGATCGGCATCAGATCAGCGATAAGCCATTGATAGTCGGCATTAACATCGGGATGTTGTTCAACTTTCAGAATACTGGGGATGAACGTCATGCGGGAATCAAACAAGCGATTGCTCGCTTCATCCATGGTGAGCGGTCGTTTGATAACTATCAGTTTCTGAGCTTTGAGGACTACCCCAAGTTCAGTTTGGAAGAGGGTAAGGTTGGCTCTGACTTTGTCTCCGAACTGCTGGCCAAGGTTACTGCGGCAGAGGACAAGAACCCTCTGCATCGTGCTTACATAAAAGATGCAGACAAACATCACCAGCTGATCTATCAAAATTACCGTATTCTTCAGGAAGCTGAAGTTCAGGCTGTGATTGTTCAGACTTTGCTACATGCGCGATTGAAATATGATCAGTTCTTATCTGCACGAGCACTACTGGACTTTATTTACAATCTGATTGCGGGCGACTCAGTACTGTTTGATAACTTGTTCCTGTCACCGGGAGATGGCTTATCAAATAGCTTGGGCAGCCTTGATCCTTGCTTACTAAGATCACAACGAATCGACGAGTTCGTTGTACAGCGCTCCCTAAATGTCTCAGATTCCGAATTTGATGACTTTAAAAATGCATACATCGCGAAATATGGCGATTTCGAGATGCAGCCAAGTTCGTGCGTCAGAGCCTTCTATGTAATGAAAGGCGTTGATATCGGCAACAACTATCACAAAGCCTTCAGTGATGACTTCCGCCGGAAGCTCTTCGAAGACTACATCCATGTCTGGCAGCTTCATCAGACTCTGGATGATAAAAAGCAGCTCCGTGAATTCTATGACAAGACTCTGATAGCAAGTCTTATTAAGTTTGCGAATCGCCTGCTTACCGGACTTGGTAACGACGCCCTTTACCTTGCGGAGCGTAATGGTGTGACCATCACCACCAAAGTACGGGTAGCAATGGATACTAAGGCTCTGGAGAGTCCCGCTTCGAGTCAGATTCACAGTTTCAATGCCGCAATTAAGGTCGGAGATCAGGCGATTAAGCCGTTTCCCGTGACTATTTCATTTCTTGAGTTGGCTGAGCGCATCATGTCGGGTTACAGGCCAAACAGACACGATAAGAACACCATTGTGATTCTTGAAGAGGTGATCGACGAAGTTGCTCGGGTTGCATCAAAGAATGGTTCGCTGACTTTTATCAAAGATGAGCGCGAATGGTCGCTGCTGTTAGAAGATGATGAATTCATTGTGGAGGCTTGCTGATGAGTATTAAAGAAAATCTTCAGGCCGTGTCGGAAGTAGCGATAAAAGATCGAAATTTCGTCAATCACTTCCTTACATTCCGACAGCAGCGCGGGGAAAAAATCAGTGATCCTGATGTCATGGCTGTTGCGGGTGAACTTCTGTCGATTGCCTGGCGGAAAGCTTTAAAAAAAGGGGCCTCGCTTGAGAAGTACACTCAGGCTTGTATGGATAGGTTATCAAGCAAGGTTGCTGACGATGAGTTTGAAACTTTGCTGCAACACATGTACTTCAATGATGATGCCAGGGGTCTTTTTCAGGTATCGCCTGAATTTATGCTGTTTAAAGCTGGAAGTGCCTCTTCAGGCAATACCCGGCATGTTGGTAGTGTCCTGGGGAATATGCTTCTTTCCAGACCTGAAGTGACGCAGGGGAAACCCGAGAACCTGAACTTCCTCGAAGCCGAGCTGCTGGACGAGTTGCAGTCATTTGTTTCTGATTTCGCACCAGCAGACGCTACTGAAGATTACTTACCCTTTATGGGGGACGTCTTTGCCGAAGATCTTTCGCTGTTGTGCAGCTACCCAAGCTACATGATGCAGAACCTGAAGGCGTTTGTTGGGTTGTACAACTTTCTCTACAGCGCTCAGCTGGCGATGAACTTACGCAGCTGGCGTACAGAGCCTACTAGCAAACCACTGTATTTCATCATGGATACGGAGAGGGCGAGTAGCGAACGTACCTATGTTCGGGAAGCACTCAGTTCTCTTATTGATTACGTGGAAGATCTCTTCCCTGTATTGTCGGCACTTGAGTACCTCAATCAACCCGATAATAAAGAATCAATCCGCTATCCGTTATGGAAACACTATCAACAGATAGAGGCACTACCCGCCGATGAGTCTTACGAACTCAAATCTGGTCTGAAACGATTCCTTGAGAACTATCGTAATGCACGAGGTCGTGAGCCTTGGAGCGAGGAGTTGAATACTACGGAAGATATCTTTAAGGCGATCACGGCGACGGCCAGAGAGATATTCAGGCAAGCTCGCTCCAGCCAGTTAACGGTCAATCGAAAGGTGGTTGCGTCATTCGAGACTGAAGTAGCTCGTCATTTCATTCAGAATCGTAAGCGCGGTGGGCGTGTTCTCATCATGAATCAGGACTACCTGCTACTGCTGACGAACCTGGCCGTAGGAAGTAGAAAAAAGCTCCAGTATCAGCAGTTGATTGAAGAGTTTAAGCGCCGGGGCGTCTGGTTTGATCAACAATCACAACAAGCGTTAATCGAATTTTACGAGCGAGTAGGAAATCTCGAGCGGATGAGCGACAGCGGGGATGCGGTATATGTCCGAAAAACAATTTGAAGGATTTCTCGTACGCCACTTGAAGGCATGGCTTAGCAGCAGGCTCAAGCCAGGAGATCGCTTTCAGTTCCGTTCAACTGATCCGGATAACACAGTACGTTTACTATCTGCATTGCGTGATACCGCTGATGGAATTGTCGAGGATGAAGGTACTAACCTCAGCTATTTAGAGGTAAATGGTATTCAGGTGCTCATTGCTGGACATGCAGAAGAAAAGTCGGTGACAGAGGGGTGTTACACCGATAACTATTTAGCAAAATTGAGAGACAGGGTCGTTGATGATAAACGCGCTCTGGTGATGATTCATAACAGCTCACTCGATACGATTACCAACAGTACATTTGACCTCGCGCATAGTGGAGCCGTTTGGTCTGTCGCCAAGATTCGGGATCTTCTGGAAGGCCTGATCGACGATAGCATGACGAATCGCGATACCTCAAAATGCCTTCTCGATCTGCAGACAAAAATTGTTGCCTCTGATGGGGCGAGTATTTTTGGTTATCGCAGCCTCTATGAGTCGATGATCGACGGCGATCTCCGATTTGATGAGTTGGGTTTGTTCAATGACCCTCATTTGACTGATTCATGGGGGGGTGCGACAACGGCCCCAAATCAGCGCCAGATCGAACGTAGATTGGAGGAAAACCGAAAACTCAGGTCTGAAATCGAATTTGAAATAGAGCATCACCCAACTGAGTTAGAAGATCGTTTAAGTCAGTTTGGAAGTAAGTTTATAAAAGACAACTTTATAAACAGTGATGATTGGAAAGATCGTACCTATGACGAACTCGTATCCGAAATCCAAAAGCAGAAGAAGCAAGCACTGGAATTTCTTGATGTTGAAGCCTTAACGGGAAACCTTCAACGACGAAGCAAGAAAGAAACGGCAGCAGGGCAAAGAGAGCAGAATGTCCTTCTTCAGGTGCCAGAAGATCAAGGTACTTTTCAGATTGATTTGAGGTTCTCCGGAGCTCGAACAGAAAGAAGCGAGTTCGAAATTCAGCCCAAGAAAACGGCCAAGTTACTGGAGCTGAGTCACAAGCCTAGAGGCAACAATACGACCTTTACCATCTCTGGTGAGCTGACGTCTGAACCGCTATTTTTCTCAGTGCGAACAAAGCGAGAGCTTTCCAGCGAGCAATTTAAGTTCCAATGCCTGGTGTTGCCTGAGGGCAAATTCTGCTTTGACGATATCATTAACAAATACCTGATCAAAGCGACGGGGCGAGGCCAGTCTCTGATTATCCAGTCAGACGTTCAGTTACTGGTGACCAACCCCGAGCTCGAAACGGCCGTTACGCTAAAAGATAACGATGAAGTCATCGACGTGATTGAAGTCGGAACACTCGACTATCAGCAGATTTATGATGAGTCGGATGAAGTGCGATTTATCCTGAAAAGTGGGGCCACCACGTTACCGGTTCAGGTCGAAGGGGAATCTGCAAAAGAGTCGCTTACCCTGCCACTGCTGATGGATACATCACGTACCCGTCACATGTTTAACGACGACTACTATGGCGTTTATAAAGAGTCTAAAGGGACCGTCGTCGTTGAAAACCAGGAAGTCATGCAGTTGTTCCTCCGAAAGCAACTGCTAGATGCTGAATGGGAGATCATCGCGTCAGAGCTTGTGTACTGGGATGCGTCTAAAGAAAAAGGCTTACCTGCTTCTGGCTTAACTGCGTTTCCTGAACTCCAGAATCTGTATCAAAGCTATATCGCGTTTCTCCAGTACTTTAAAACAGGTAGCCGCCGCACCTTACCGTCTCTGGAAGGCTGGGGGCCGGCACTGGTTAAACTGGCGAAGAAGTATGTGGCCGAATACCTCTCCTATCTCGAATCGGTCGAGCGAGGTAAGACGTTATCGTCTGGTACCAAGTTTGTGATGAAGCTGGGTACGGCCAGCATTCGCGATACTGAAGATAACCGGATTAAGAACTACCTCACTCCGTTTCATCCGTTGGTGCTGTCGTATTACCTCTATCTCATTGAAAGCATACAGGCAGACGGTGATGACCTGAGCTTCCGCACATTGCCGGAGGTGACGTTAAAGCGCCTCACTGCACGAGGGCTGGTTCCACATTTGTTTGACGAAAAGCAGCAGTACAGTTACACGCAAACCGTCGATGAAAATGCGCTCTGGCTGGAGATTGTGCCACGTGAGGACAGTAGCTTTGATTACATCAGCAAGCTCGTAAGGCACAAAATTGAGGAGTTTACGGAAACCTTCTCTCGTTTGTTCGATACTGTGTCATCGGCACCAGTGCTTATTAACTCTGTCAATAATGCCGAGAACCGCGAACTCTTCCGGGGCCTGCTCGCCTACTATATGGAGCACCTCGAAGAAGGGCGTTATATCCACGTCAATCTGTATGACGACGAAGAGCTGGAAACCGAGTTCGACCTCTTCGCTGAGATGGCCACTTACGACGATATCAAAGACAGATACGATCTCGATAAAGGTAAGGCCAAGCGGAATACCGATACCATTGTCGATGTACTTCGCACGCGCCTGACCTTCAGTAAGTTCCTTAATGGTAAAACTGACCAGCAAGCCTATGCGCACCTGACATTCTTTAAGAACAATCAGGTAGTGGATGCCCGAGATAACAACATCGACGAGCATCTTTCTGGTGTTGCATGCGGCGGCCTGCTGAACGGCGAATCATCACGCAGCGAGAACGATGCCTACTTTACCGCGTTCGGTCTGAAGGGTGTCGATTACGCCGATAAGCCGCATTTGAAGATTGCCCGTTTATTCGGTGCCATGTGGCGGCCTTCAAAGCTGAACAGTGATTCCTATCACGAACACTCCGCTATTAGTCTGGCTGTTAGTGATTCTGTGAAACAACTGCTGGATAAGTCTTACGACAGCTCCGTGTGGGTAACGATTGTTGACCCGAAAGTGACGCTGGATTTCTTCTCAAAGTCAGACGACGTCATTCTGATCCACTACTCAGATCAATACACCAGCTCTGCTGGCTATGACGCGATAACTGTTACCAAGCAATCACAGCTCTACCGAAGTGTATTGGGCGCATCGGGAGAAAGCCTGATTCGCGAGTTCAACGCTTTCAATGGCGAGTGGCTTCTGCAGATGGTCAATGACCTAAGCAAAGAGAAGCTAGGCAAAGAAGGCGTCATTGCTTCGTATAAAGCCGTTGCTGCCATGCTGTCTAAGTCCGATATCTGCTGGGTGCCCTTATCCGTCGCTGAGATGATTCGGGTGGCAGGTAACATCGGCCTGGCAATGAGCGACTCAGATTTTTCCCGCCATAACCTGGGTATAAAGCAAGGCGCGATATCAGACGATGTACTCTTCGCTGGCTTCAAAGACGGTAAGCTCTACTTGTTACCCGTGGAGTCGAAAGCGGGCGCGCGCCCTAACTTTGAAAAAGCGCGTAAGCAGGCTCGCGAACTTAAGACCTATATGGAAGGTTTGCTCGGGCAGGATAACCTTGCTGGCAGACTGTACCGCGGCTTATTTGTTCGCCAAGTGCTGTTGCAGGTCGAGAAGTACCAGCTCTACGAAGTATTCAGAGATGACTATTTCGATGAGCTACTGTCAGCACGAGAAGAGTGGCTCGAAGGAAA
>Ga0208203_1000674_pt1 | contig 14984 bp, 14 predicted proteins | sample DeeseametaMP2914_FD_184167 | JGI IMG/M metagenome (GOLD analysis project Ga0208203, IMG submission 184167) | Marine microbial communities from the Deep Atlantic Ocean - MP2914 (SPAdes) | ecosystem: Environmental > Aquatic > Marine > Oceanic | place: West of Santa Cruz de la Palma, Atlantic Ocean...
AAGCGAGTTTAGGAGGGATGCAAGCGCTAAGCGGCAATTTATTGACATCAACGCCAAAAAATAGTCACTTAGCACTAAAATTTAATACTAAAGAATTAAAGTAAACCTAATATAGATTCGGCAGAACGATTTGCCTGACCACGTAAGGCAATCGATGCTTGCGATATAATATCATTAGCTACTTGATCAGACACAGCTTTTGCATAGTCAGTATCTTCTATTCGGCTTTGGCTTGCAGCAAGATTCTCTCGCTGGTTGCCTAAACCTTTTATCGTACTCGCCAAGGTGTTTTGAAAAGCGCCTAGCTCAGCTCTTTGGGTGTTAATTTCTTCAGCTGCTTGGTCGCTAATATCAATGGCAGCTTGAGCTCCTGCTTGGGTTGAAATATCGATTCCTGCAATAACTGAAGCAATACTGCCATCAGATGGCGTCACTGATTGTGTGGTGTTGGCATCAGGACCAACTTGAAACGACACTTGCTCACCATCAAATAAAGGTTTACCACCGAATGTGGCATTTTCGAATGTTTCTGATATTTGCGTTTGCAATTGCGACACTTCTTCTTGAAGTGCAGCCCTATCACTGTCTGTGAGCGCACCATTACCCGCTTGAATAGACAGCTCTCGAATGCGAGAAACGGCATCATTTACACCAGATAGATTTGACTCAGTTACTTGCGAGTAAGAAATGCCATCGTACGCATTATTAATTGCTTGACTGTAGCCATCTTGCTGCGATGTTAATCTATCAATAATTTGCAGTGCAGCGGCATCATCTGTCGCTGAGTTTACTTTTTTACCTGATGCTAGTTGCTCAGCAAGCTTATTACCCGTTTGCTGAGTTTGGTTTAAAAACCCGGTATTGGGTGATTGAATTTTCATGGCGGCCTCCGACAAACCGATTGCTTAAATTATAGCTTAATTTGCCAAATTTTGTACTTTGTACCATGGTTTAGATAAATTAACTTGGCATCTGACTTGCTAGTGTATTAGTTAATAGTTAAATTACTGAGAATTGTGTCAAAATTCTCACTTTGCGTATCAAACGCCAATGAAAAATAACTCGGGTAACACTATGTTCGACAATAAAACAATTTTAATTACCGGTGGTACCGGTTCATTCGGTAAAAAATACGTCAAAACGCTTCTAGAACGCTATAAGCCAAAAAAGATCATTATCTTTTCGCGTGACGAACTCAAACAGTTTGAAATGCAGCAAGAGTTTGACCAACCGTGTATGCGGTATTTTATTGGTGATGTACGCGATAAAGAAAGGCTTCGCCGTGCTATGCGCGGCGTGAACTATGTGATTCACGCAGCAGCATTAAAACAAGTTCCAGCCGCTGAATACAACCCAATGGAGTGCATCAAAACTAATATCAATGGCGCAGAGAATGTAATTGACGCCGCCCTTGATAATAACGTAGAAAAAGTCATTGCACTGTCGACTGATAAAGCCGCGAATCCAATCAACTTATATGGTGCGACAAAACTTGCATCAGACAAGTTATTTGTTGCTGCTAATAATATTGCTGGCGGCCATAAAACAACTTTTTCAGTAGTAAGATACGGTAACGTAGTGTGTTCGCGTGGCTCTGTTGTGCCTATTTTCCAAAAGTTTATCGACCAAGGCCGCGACCATATACCAATTACCCATGAAGAAATGACTCGCTTTTGGATTAGCCTGCAACAAGGTGTTGATTTTGTTTTAACTAACTTTGAGCGTATGTTAGGTGGCGAAATTTTCGTTCCGAAGATCCCTTCAATTCGTATTACTGATCTTGCCAAAGCAATGGCACCTGACTTACCAATTAAGGTTATAGGTATTCGCCCAGGTGAAAAGTTACATGAGGTCATGTGCCCGGCCGACTTATGCTTTGAAACGTACGAATATAGCGACCACTTTGTTATCGCTCCGGGTATAAAATTCAGTAGTCGTAGCAATGATTTTACTGTGAATGCTATTGGTGAAAAAGGCAAAAAAGTTACCCAAGGTTTCGAGTATAACTCGCTTGATAACCCTGAATATATGAGTATTGAAGAAATTAAAAACTTCAATGTTCAAGCATTATTGTAAAATTTATTATGACGAATAAGGTAATTCCTTACGGCAAACAAAGTATTTCGCAAGAAGACATCAATGCCGTGATTGATGTTTTGAAATCTGACTATTTAACACAGGGCCCTGCTGTTCCAGCATTTGAAAGTGCCATTGCAGAATATTGTGATGCTCACTATGCCTGTGCCACTAACAGTGCGACTTCAGCGTTACATATTGCTTGCCTTGCTTTAGGCGTAGGTAAAGGTGACATTGTATGGACATCGCCAATCTCCTTTGTCGCATCGAGTAACTGCGCCCTGTATTGTGGCGCAGACATCGATTTTGTTGATATCGACCTTGAAACAGGCAATATGTCTGTTGCAGCGCTTCAAGAAAAGCTAACGTTAGCCAAACAAAGCCAGCAACTTCCTAAAGTCGTGATCCCTGTTCATTTAGCTGGTCAGTCATGCGATATGGCAGCAATCAATGCACTTGCCAAAGAGTATGGTTTTAAGGTTATTGAAGATGCCTCGCATGCTATTGGCGCGAAGTACAAAGATAAGCCTGTTGGCAGCTGTATTTATTCAGATATTACTGTGTTTAGCTTTCATCCAGTCAAGATAATTACATCTGCTGAAGGGGGGATGGCGGTTACCAACTGTGCTGAGCTCAACAAAAAAATGAGCCGCTTGCGAAGCCATGGTATTACTAATATTCCTGAAGAAATGACCGAGCCAAGTCACGGCCCTTGGTATTATCAACAGTTAGAGCTTGGTTTTAATTATAGAATGACTGATATGCAAGCCGCTTTAGGACTGAGTCAGTTAAAGCAGCTAGACAACTTTGTATCAGTGAGAAACGACATTGCAACAACATATAACCATGCGTTTGCAAATTCAACGCTAGCTCATTTAACACAATCGGATGATTGTTACTCTAGCTACCATTTATATATTGTTCGTTTAACACAGTGTGATGTAGAAAAACACAAGTCAGTCATTACAGGCATGCGAGAGCAAGGAATTATTGCTCACTTGCATTATATACCGATCCATTTACAGCCTTATTATCAAGCTTTAGGCTTTTCGGAAGGTGATTTCCCTAATGCAGAAACCTACTACAAACAGGCTGTTACTATTCCTCTGCACCCAACTATGACAGCAGATGAGCAGCAATTCGTTATCAAAACACTGATTGATTTAGTATGAAGCTCGCTTTAGGCACAGTGCAATTTGGCTTGAACTACGGTGTGAGTAACCGTTCAGGGAAAACTAAGACCGATGAAGTTAAGCGGATCTTAAAGCTAGCAAAAAGTGCTTCGTTAAATACAATTGATACTGCTGCAGCCTACGGTGATGCTGAAGCTGTTTTAGGCAATTGCGCTATTGATGATTTCAACATAGTGAGTAAAGTAAAACCTTTACCTAATTCATGTAATGAAGAAGAGTGGGTTCACTCTTGCCTTGAGCATACACTTTCCGACTTACATTTAAACGCTATTTATGGGCTACTTTTACATAACGCTGACGATTTAAAGAAATACCCAAGCCTTTTAAATGTTTTATACAATCTTAAAGCTGACAATAAAGTAGCCAAAGTAGGCTTATCGGTTTACTCACCTAACCAGATTAGCGAACCTATTTTAGAGCAAATTGATTTAATCCAGTTACCTGCAAATATATTTGATCAACGTTTTTTAACAGCAGATTTATTGAAAAAGTTTAAAAAAAATAAAGTTGAAGTTCACACTCGCTCAGCTTTTTTGCAAGGCTTACTATTGATGTCTAAAGGTGAGTGGCCTGAATATTTTAACCCAATAAAACAGTCCCTTGAGATTTTTCATCATATGGCTAAGCGTTTAAACATGACACCTTTAGCACTGGCTATTAACTACGTTGTTGGTATTGAATCAATTGATAAAGTTGTCATAGGTGTTAACAGCGAAGCCCAGCTGGAAGAGATTTTACAGGCGTTAGACAGCAAGTTAGAACCAAATGTATTTTTTAACGAACTTGCTATCGAAGACGAAAGTTTTATAAATCCTGCCAAATGGCAGCTCAGTTAGTAAAAATCACTGTAGTGAAGCGCTTGCTTTGTAGAGTTTTTGATTAGCTCTGCAGTCTTATTTGGGCCGACATTAAACAAACTATCAATCGCGCTTAAATGCGACTCAAAACTACCATTTCTTTGAATGTATTCAGGGTGCTCAAAGTTTTGATAGTAAACATCTATATTATTTTTTACCAGTTGCCCACCAGGCGTAAATTCTTCAATATAATTTTTTGCTCCCATCGGCGACAAGTAAACGTTACAGTCTAATATGTTACATAAGGAAACTAACCGGCTATCTTTTACGCCTTCAACATTAGATAGTTTTGAAGATATGTAAGTTGGCGTGCTAATACCGATATAATCCATTTGAGCCTTAATAAGAGCTATATTAAACTGAGCTACAGTATTTAAGTTATCTTTTTCAAACACCGATGAAAGGATTGGGAATAGCTCTTCAAAATAGTCAGTTTTATTATAATTTTCATAAATACTTTTTAAGTGCTTTTTCTTCCAAACTGTTTCTTTTACAAACGAGGTGTTTTCAATAGTGGCAGCTGATCTCCCATTCGGTGTTGATACATGACAACTAAGCATCAAGGGTTGATTTTTAGCCTTTATTCTATTTCTGATATGCCAATCACTTTTCTCTAATTTTACATCATCAAGAAATACAAACTTATCTGCGCTTTGTATCAATGCAAAGTAACCTAGCCATGGTAAATAAGTCGGCTGCATTACACTTAAAATCATACACTGAAGCCCTCTTTGTATAGGCTCAAAGTAAACTCGTAAGGATACCCACCAATTTTTGTGACATAGTCATGCTTTAAATTCACAAAGGGAGTCATTTCTTGCTTGCACATGTCAAAAATAACCATGGGATCTATATAAAATAAAGTAGGATCTTCATACTCTACATAAGTTGATAACGCATTAAAAATAATGGACTTTTCACATGCAGCAAAACTTTTAGTAAGAGCGCTTTTCATAAACGAAAAATTATCAGTTGTTTTGTTATTAAAAACACCACTGATTAAAACGTGATCATAGCCAAATGGCATAGCATCACTGTAGATATCAAACAGTTTAAATTTAGACTTTCTATCGTCCGAAAATTTTTTTTCGGCAGAATGAATAAACTCCGGGACAAAGTCTAAACCCAAATAATCCCCTGTAAATCCATTATCACGGAAAAATGCCAACATATCTCCAAGTCCACAACCTAGATCAACAACCCGGCTTTTGTTTGATATTTGCTCAAGAAAAATTTTAAACCTAACATTTTGAGCTTCTTTAGAAACATGCTGAACAGATTGGTGACTATTCCCAAATTTAGCATATAAACCTTGATAATAACTTTTTAGGCTTTCACTCTTACCTGTAGTCATTTATAAATCTCACCATGTTAGTTAATTGAGTTTTAGGCGTAGCAGGCTGAACAAACAAATTTACAATTTTATTTCCGATTTCTTCCGCATTCGGGTAATAACCTTGAGTTTGCAGAAGGCCTAAAGAGCGGTAGTGGCTAGTGAACAATATGTTTTGTTGCTTGGCTGCATTTAAAAATCGCTCTCTATTTTCAATAAATAAAGGGTATCGCCAATACGTTATTTCAGGATTGTACTTAAGCCTTTTAAATTTTTCATTAGAAACAGTTTGCTCTATAAAAGCAATGTTAGACTTTCTGATGGCTGTTAATTTATCTAGCTTTTTTAAACCTTCTAATACATGAGTTATTTGGATAAGATCAGAAAATTGAGCCATTTTATTATCATCTAAGAAGTCTTTAGCCCTGTCAGCAAAAGTCTGACAATTTGTCATTAATGCTCCACCATAGTTTTGGCTAATAGGCTTATCATAGCCAAAACTAATTACTGAGAAATCACCAAAGCTCCCTATTGGACGGCCTTTAAATTTGCCGCCATACGCAAGGCAAGCATCTTCAATTAAAATGACACCTTTTCGCTGAGCATAATCAGTAATTTCATCAATTGCGCAAAAGTGGCCATACCCATGAACAGCAAGAATGGCCGAAATATCATCATCCATTACTAATTCAATTTGTTCTACTTCCATAGAAAGAGAGCTTAGTGAAACATCAGCTAGCACAACTGAATAACCAGCCATTTGAATAGAGAATAAAACGATAGGACAACAACTTGCAGGCATGACTACCTTACTACCTTGCTCTAAACCTGCGCATTTAAGAGCTGTGATAATTGCAAAACTGCCTGAGCGGGTTAAGATGGCATGATTTCGAACAAAGTAACCCGCTAACTCTTTTTCTAACTCGTCTAAACCCAAATTCTAATATCCTTTCGGTATGTAGCAAGCACGAAGGTTTCTGGCTGAGTCAATACTTCTACTTTTGCTGTATATGCTGCTAAATCATCGATTAATTTTTTAAAGTTATAAAAGCGCCACTGCGAATAACGGTGTATCAGAGGTATCGTTTTTTCATATTCTAAGTCACTATTTCCTTTAATTTCTGACTCAAAGTTCGCATCAAGAATATCTCCTAATAGAATCAAGCCGCCAGGCTTTGTGACTCGAATCATTTCTAATATCACTTCTAGAGCATAGTCATATGAAGGAAAGTAGTGAAAAATGCTGTAGCAAAGCACTCTATCAAAATAATTATTCTTGAATCTTAAACTATTTGCTTCTGACTGAGTGAATGCTCCATCTGGTAACAACATTTTTGCTTTGTTTACCATAGATTCAGAGTAATCAACCCCCACTAATTCGTTAAAATTATTAGCTATCTTAGAGAGCAACAAACCATTTCCACAGCCTACATCCAAAACATTACCTTTAGAGGCTGAGTTTAACTCTAGCTTACTTAATACATCTGCACTCAGTGCAAGCCAAGCACTATCTTCGAATGGGCGTCCAACCTGTTCTTTGAAGTCAGCACTTGCATTTGCTATTGAATCCCATTCAGCTTGTTTCGATTCAAATTCGTTCATTTCAAACCTTCATAATTTCAAGTGCTAAGTTTCGCGTTGAATAAGTATTATAAGTTTCAACAAATGAATTTACTTGTTTTGTTTTTTGCTTGATGAAACTGGTTATCCCTTGATTTAACTTATCAACACTTGCATCTTCAGCCAGACCTAAATCGTAAGTTAAATTATTTTTTGCTAATTCTAAAGTATCTTGATGTTGTTCGCGTGTTTGCGAAATAGAACAATTAGGTATTAAACAAAATCCAGCTTCATATTTAGTTAACCCTCCACCACTAATGATTAAATCACTATCAGTAAAGTAACTCGAAATATCTTCAGTAAACCCTACTATTTCTACCTTATTATTTTCAACATTGAGTTGCGGCTTTTGTTTATCTATAAGAGTAAAGTCGATACCAGTAAAAACTTGGTCCAAAGCCGCAATAACTTTTACACCAACACCAAAAGCGTCGTAACCCCCTATAAAAATAAGCACTTTTTCAATTTCATTTTTATATGGTAATGCTAATTTTTCTCCCCTTAAGGCAACTAGCTCGGGTGAAAATGAAAAATAATTCACACCTAAGCAGCTAGGATTAGTAGTTTGATAAAATGAATCAGCATTCAAACGAAAATTAATAAGAAGGTTAACAAAATCAAAGTTGTATTGATTAAAATCATCAATAACACATAACTTAAAACCAGCACGCTTTAAATTGAGCAGATGTTGTTGAGAAAAATCGTAGCTATCACAAATAATAGTTGTGTTTTCAGCATCGCGCAGTTCCTTTAGTACTTTAAAAGAGTAAAAACAAATTTTTTGCTCAGCAAATAAGTCGTAGTTGCCATAAAAATAAACTTTAGGACTGTTCGATAGAACACTTATTTGTCTGGCAATGTTTAGACTCCTTGATAAATGTCCTAAACCAGTACTTTTCGATGCGTTGCAATAAAAAATATACTTAGCTTCAGTTCGCATAGTTATTGATATCTTCATATGCAAACCTAAGAACGTCATGTAAAAGCCAACAACGCCCGCTAAATCTACCAGAAACAAGTATATTACTGTATGCAGACGTTAGAGTCTGATAATTAACTTCAGTCGCTTCTGCAAATTCCTTTGTAGGTACAGGGAAAGTATTTTCAATTTGCTGGACAAAGCCACTTTCTATAGAAGCATCTTCAGCAACCAACCCCATATTCCTTAGATCTTCTACACCTTCATTTAAAGTAAACTCAGCTTCACTTTTATCTCTAAGCACCTCAGCAGATACAGAGTGAGTTTTCTCTGTTCGTAAATTATCATAAAGAGTGATTCTAAAAATTTCAGAGCTTGGATCCCAGTTCCATAAATAGTGAGATTTATTATTATTGAGGGGTTTATCAAATGTTGCATGCAAGATATAAGCAGTTCGGAACGTAGGCCGATAGCTATGAATAGGTAATTCTCCCGCATGTAATGCAAAAACAGGAGGTGCGCTCCAAAAAACAAGTTCAGTGTTAATTACATCACTGTTACTTAGTTCTACAGAGTCGATTTTACCATTTGATTCAAATATTTTTTTTACTTGAGTGTTAGTGATAATTTCAACGCCTAAAGCCTGTGCTTTATTCAAGAGCTCTGATATCCATAACTGAACTCCATCAGTATTTGGATAAAAGTAATATGGCATCGAAAAATTATTTTCTTTTAAATATGTGTCATATTCACTACTTTTATGAAAGCCTAACTTTTTATCTATTTCAGGATGTTGTTTTAATATTCTCGTTAAGTTTTCATCAAATGCTTTTATCCTATTAGCACCAAAGTAGTTGATACTAGTGCTCGTGGATAAACGTTTTTTATCGACATCCTTTCCGTACAACTTATTGATAACTGGCATCGCCAAGTTTTCATAAAACGTTGGCCCTAGAGTTTCTTCCAAATATGTTTCTATATCTATTGCAGAACTTGGCAGAACAGAAGATAAAAACTCACCAATACCTATGTGATAAACATCTTTATTTAACTTTCTGGCATCAATAGTTTGTGTTTCTAAGTCCCAAGAACCAGCGAAATAGTTTCCTGTTTCAAGGCGTTGAAATTGATGCCACTGTATTTCATTATTCTCAAAGTTAAAGAGAATATCATCAACCTCCTGTATTCCAGTTGTAACTGGAATATGAGTTCCCTGGTCATAAATATTACCTTTGTCATCTTTGACTGAACTTAGCAAACCTCCGACTGCAGTACCTTGCTCAACCAACAAAACTCGATCATATCTTTTTTTTAGTAATATACTCGCGGTGAGGCCACAGACGCCACCACCTACAACAATACATGTTTTCATAACTAATCACCGATATTATCTAGTACATCAAAGCTTACACGGTCACCAATTTCGACTTTTCTACTAATTTGTTTACCAATAACTTGATCGTAATATTTAGTATGAAGCCCAAACCCTGGCCTAACTGACTTTATGTCATCAGCAGTAATAACATCACCTTCGTCAAGTGGTTTAGCAAAGTACAAAGAACGTCGAGCTAAAATATTTTTTTGTGCTGACTCAGTTATTGAATAATCAACATTACCAAGCGCCTTCTCAGCATCTCTTACAGCACATACCAATTGACTAAATTCATTTTTATCTAACGAGAAAAAGGCATCTACTGAATCATCACTTTTATCTAAAATGAAGTGCTTTTCGATGATTTTAGCCCCAAGAGTTACACTCACAACAGGAGAGATTATCCCTTGTGTATGATCAGAAAGTCCTGCAAGGCAATTAAAGCGATCCTTTATATCTGCAATTGTCGCTAAATTACACTCATCTAAAGGCGTAGGGTAAGCTGTAGTACACTTTAAGATTGCGAGCTCTTTACAACCATTCTCCCTCAACACTTCAACTGCAAGTTCAATATCTTCAAGATTTGCTATTCCTGTTGATAAAATTACTGGCTTTCCAGTTTTTGCGACATATTGTAAAAGAGGGATATCTGTAATTTCTGGAGAGGCTATTTTATAAACAGGTGCACCTAATTCTTCTAGAAGATCAACTGCAGAAAAGTCAAAGGGTGAAGAAAAAATATCAATATTACAACGCTTTGCTTCAGCAAATAACTCTTTATGCCACTCCCAAGGCGTATATGCTTTTTGATATAAAGAATGCAATGAAACATGCGATTGCCATGGATTATCGCTAGGTAAGCAGAAATCAGGTTTATCGCAATCAAGAGTGATTGTATCTGCTGTATAGGTCTGCAGCTTAATAGCATCTGCGCCAGATTGTTTGGCTTCTCTTATTATTTCTTTTGCTTTTTCTAAACTTCCGCCGTGGTTCGCCGACATTTCAGCAATAATATAACAAGGACTAGTGGAATCTATTTTTTTTCCATTAATTTTCATATTATTCTCTATCTTGTTGTTCGTTTTTAAGGGAAATTAGAAGCCCCTCATTACGAACTATTTGAGCATTGATGGCTTTCACTTCAGGGTGGCTGTCTAGAAATGCTTTTATCTGTTGATAGGTTACATTTAGAGTATCATCATTCGCATCAGCAATCGCATTTATAACTTGCCAATCTTCTGGTGTATCTAAAGTAAACCGATAATGACTATCATCAGTGTCATTATTCAATTCAATAACTCGATATTGCTGTTCTTTATTTTCATAGAGATGCAAGGTGACATGTTCTAATTCAGATGGCCTCAGTGCTTCTAAAACAAGCCCTTTTAACGCCTTTGTTTCTACAACTTCACAGTCAACGCCTTCTGCAAACATTTCACTTAAAAAACCATACTGAGCATTTTCATCTATTACTTTAGTACACAACCGCTCACAAATATCAGCATCAACAAAAGGCGTATCACCTGTAATACGAATTACGAATTCACAGGGGTAAAGCTCGGTCGCGAGCTGAAACCTTTGTAATACGTTCTCTTCTGGCCCTCTAAAGTATTTAATCCCATGCTCTTTAGCAACAAGGCATAATTCATCGTTCTCTTGATTAGTCGATGTAAGTAAAACAGTATCATCAATACAAGAAGCCTTTTTTAGCCGCTCAACAACTTGAACGATCACAGGCCTACCATTAATATTTTTAAGAACCTTGTTTGGTAGTCTCGAAGACCCCATTCGAGCTTGTATGAATGCTATTACTTTAGCCATCTAATTTAACCTTTGAAAACCACTATGGCAAACAGGTCCATCTATTAAGCTGGCAATATCTTGGTTACTATCAAGTGCACCTTGCAATAGGTTAAAAACTTCAGAGATAGCAGAAATATACTTTTCACATATCTCTTCACTATGGGCAATGGAAAGATAAATTACATTACTGGCTAAGAAGCCTCTTTTTAGCATCTCTTGAGTGAACAAAGTTTTAAGTGCTAATGCTTGATCTGTCGGAAAAATAAATATCGGCACGCTATCAATACCAATAATTTTTAAATCAAAACCAGCTTTAGCTGATGCATCTAATATTTGTTTTTTGAGTTTTTTACCAATTTCATTAAGCTTAAGAGGTACATTGTCACGTTTAAAAATTTCCAATGTTTTAAGCGCAGCAACAAAACCAACTCTTTCAGTCCAGTAAGAGCTACTAATAAAAGATTGCTGTGCAGCATCCATTACTTCTGAGCGACCTATAATTGCCCCAATAGGGTGCCCGTTACCTAGCGCTTTACCTAGTACACAAATATCTGGTTCTACCTCAGTTAAGAGGTGTGATGCGCCTGTATTTAATCTAAATCCTGAAGAAATTTCGTCGAAAACAACCACTATATTATTTTCATGTGCAATTGCTTTAACTTCTTTTAAAAATTCAACATTTGGTTGGCCATGCCTGAACACTTCCATCATCACAACACCTAATCTATCACGATGCTTTTCGACAATAGCTTTGAAACCTTCAATATCACCTTCTTTAAAAGGAATAGCAGTGTTGTGTAATTGCTTTGGCACACCTGCAGGTTTTAGTCCTGGTAATAGTTGCTCATCTAAATTTTCACTATCACTAATATTTGTAGCTAAATACCAATCATGCCAACCATGGTAACCACAAAATGCCACGGTTTCTTTCTTACTAAAAGCACGAGCGATTCGAATTGCTAAAGTACAAGACTCACCACCAGTACGTGTGAAGCGAACAGCTCCTGACCAAGGATGCAGGTCAATCAATTGCCTTGCTAGTTCAACTTCTTCAAAACAGTTTAAACTACTCATCGAACCATCTTGAATAGCAGAAATAACAGCGTCATTAATCTCATCGTTAGCATAGCCAAGAGAGCTAGTTCCAATTCCCATAATAGAAAAATCGTAGTAATGATTGTTGTCTAAATCCCAAACTTCACAACCTTTTGATTTTTTATAGTAAGCAGGCCATTGCTCCGGGAGAAACATTTCAGCGCGCTTTGATAATAGCTGATTACCTCCAGGGATAATTTTTTTTGCTTGTTGCCAAAGCTTTGCACCAGAGTTATTTTTTAAGGTCATGAAATACCCCTAGAAGAATATGATTAGATAATATCGATTTGTTTAGGAATATTATAGAGATAATAAATTCCCATATATAGGTTATCGGCAAGGTATCTACAAAATAAAGTAGTAATTTATGAAAGCAACCAACGCATGTAAATACCTTTATCTTTCTTATCAAAAGTACGAAAACCTAATTTTTCATAACTCTTGATCGCGGGAATATTGTTAGCATCAACACCTAAAATGATTTCACTAATAGATAGCTGTTCCATCAAGCAGCGTGCAGTTGCAGTTATGACTTCAGCTGCAACTCCTTTACCTCGCCAAGCTGGCTCACCGATTAGTATCCCCATTGTGGCTTGTCCACTTTTTTGGTCTATTGGCTCGTATTTAATATTACCGATATGATTGCCCTCAAAAAATATCCCCCAAAGAATACAATCAGAAGCCGTATTTTTTGAATTTATATACTCTCTTAATGAGCTTATTGAGGAAGATGAGTAAGCAATGTATTGCTTACTCATCTTGTCTTCAAACCAACTTAAGTAGCGTTCAGATGCATCTGATTCATTTAACAATCTCAAATTGAAGCGGTTGGTAGAGATTGATGTATTCATTAAACTGAAGGCTTAGAGTAGTCGAAGCTATAGTCACTCAATACATTCCATCTTGTTCTGTATTGATTAGGGGCTTCAAGAATGAAGTCTTTCCACAGTTCCTTGGCTTCTTGATAATAAGGGATAATTTCTTTGTCATCACCGAAGTTGTAAAGTAATGAAATTAATACCGAAGTTACATACAAAGACTCACCTTCTAAAAGAAGGTAAAGGTGAGTAAAGCGAGGGTGGTTTTTAAATGAAAATAAGTAACGCAGGCTCTTTAATAATTGTTGCAATGCATCTGCTCGATTATTAATTTCAGAGTCTAAGATTTCAGCCATAACATTACATAACTGTTCAAACTCATCGAAGTCTAGGAATTCTTCTAGATTAATATTCTGCTCTAGTGATTTGAACGGTTCTGCTTTGATAAAACTTATAACCTCATGCTTACTGACGTTCGTAGACTCAATAAAGATGTCTTCTGATAATAATGGCATACTTCCTTTTATGGCAGTACCATCACTACAGTTATAGCAATTTAAACCTGTTCCTAACTTTGACTCTAAAAAACGCTCCATTTGAACTTTACCGGTGTGCATAAAATGATCAGTAATGACTTCACCACCAAAATTACCAGGAACGACCAACTCTCCACCCATTTTTAATGGAGCATGAATCGTTTTACCTTCTCCAGAATAGTAATAACTCCCTTTTGAATGGTGATGGTTAGGATCTTTATAACCATTATCTGCACCAAAAAGATAAATGTTCTTAAACTCCATGCTGCCAAAAAAGCTTAACGCAGTGTTACCAACAAGCGGGTTACTAAATCCTATCGTTGTTGTTATGCGGTTATTTTTTAAATATTCAGTAATATGAAACAACGATGTACCAGCTTCGTTCCCTTTTAAAGCTACGCCACACCAACCAAAAAGGTCCAAAACACCTGGGTACATTACATTTAAAACAAGTAAGTTTATTTCTTGTCGAGTTTGTTCAGGCACAAATGCGACTAAAAAGTCTTCTGTTGCTTTTGTTCTTTCAAGAGCAACGTGAAAATCAGGAACAATACCGTGATTTAGTAAAGAAGTGGTCGCTGAATTACATGCAACAACAATGACATCTTTTTGATATTTTTTTATCACCTCAATGTCTTTATCAAGAGAAGGCCCGTTCGCAACTATAAAGATAGGAAATTGATTAAAATCAGGTGATATTTTATTTTCTGGCTTTAATAAGTTAACAGGCTTGTGACTGTTTTCAACGGTATGAGCAATACTTAACAAGGCATCATCAAAAAAGCCCCACCCCATAAAAAACTGATGAAAGTTTCCTTTAAATTCAGCTATGAGTCTATTAACAGCTTCTGAGGGATAATGTTGAAAGAAAAGTGCAGAGGCAACACTAAACGCACCTATCTGGTTTGCTCTATCATGTAACGCTTCGTACATTTCACTTTCAGATACTCCAATAGCAAAATACAGAAAGCTGCCTGAGTCATCGACTTTTTGGAGAAATGACTGCCAATCAAAGGTGAATAAACTTGCGAAAAAATAGTCTTCATTTGGCTCAAAAATACTGATGTAATCAGCAATAAACTTGTCAAAAAAGTTATTTAGATAATAGCCTAAGCCAACACCAAATATAATTGCGCTAGGCACTCGCTCATCAACAGCCTTATTTTCTCCTAAATTTTGGCTAGCATTGTTGTAAACTCGTCCTATAGATTTCATTAAATCAATATGAACAAAGTTTGTTTCATTCTTTAAAAACTCAACTCGGCTATGATCGACTTTTCCCATAATAGGATTTTTAAACATTTGCTCAATTTGGGATTTGGACTGTGCTAAAGGATCTTCACCGTAAAGAGGTACACCAGT
>Ga0208203_1000675_pt1 | contig 14963 bp, 11 predicted proteins | sample DeeseametaMP2914_FD_184167 | JGI IMG/M metagenome (GOLD analysis project Ga0208203, IMG submission 184167) | Marine microbial communities from the Deep Atlantic Ocean - MP2914 (SPAdes) | ecosystem: Environmental > Aquatic > Marine > Oceanic | place: West of Santa Cruz de la Palma, Atlantic Ocean...
TTGGAATTTTTCCCGCCCCCTGCCTTCTGACAACAGGAGTTTGGCAGGCATAAAGAAAGAAACTTAAGAATATTATGAGATGTTTAGCCATCACTCTTTTCCACTTCATCCCCTTTCTTTAAGGCCAATTGAAATGGACTCTCCGAATTGGGGAATATGATTTTACGGTTATTTTCTAAGACAACATTATTTAAGCCCCTTAATAAGGCCACCATTTCGTCATCCTCACCCGCGTACTCTAAAGAGATTTTAGCACTATTTGGGGTCATGCTTTCAATCACCGGAGTAAATTGCTTAGCAATCCCTCTATTTCCGAGTCTTCTCGTCAGAAGCTCAAGGTCACGATAATTTTCGTATTCCACGATTTCTAAAAATACTTTCTTAAGCCCCATCTTAGCATTGAGCACGGTTTCCTTAAGTTCCCTAAATTTGCCGATAGGGAGACCGTAGATCGCATTGGCCACACCATTACTTAGACCCTTAACTTCCTCATAGCTTAAGGCGAGAGGCTTCTCTTCAAAATCATCATAAGTTAAGATCTTCTGCTGAGAGAGGTCCATTAAAAGAAGATCTCCAGCAATCGCGAAGTTTCTCTTCTTGCTGTCTTCATTCTCTTTGGTTTTTTTAATACTAAAATTCAATTTCATCCAAAGAGAAGAGCCAAAGTCATTGGCAAGAGTTTCCCCTTCCTCAGGAGTACTTAACTCCTTAGTTTCTTTTGCCAGACGAAAGAAGCTTTCAAGCTCATTTGATTGAGCAGCATCAGCAAAGACAATCTTATCAACTTTCCCCTGAAGACTAGCTTCAATTTTTTCTCGCCATGAATTCTCTAAGACTTGAGTGAGATCACTCTCGACTTGAACCCCCGTCTCCACCCAAGCGGTGTCTATAAGTTGAAAAGAAGGTGTAATGTAGAGAGTTGAAAAGTGACGATCAGGGTTGTCAGTCGTGAACTGAAGATAGATCTTATGAAGAACCTTACGATCAACATAGGCCTTAACCCTAATATAGCGCGAGTTTGGAACCTCGGGAGAGCGAAGCCTCTTTACTACAGAGTAGCGAGGAATGGCATTTCTCAGGCCACCATAACGGCTCTTTAAGCTGAGCTTCTTTAAGCGCAATGCTTTTTTGTAATCCGCTTTTCTCTTTATTTTTCCTGACTCTTCGTCAGTGTACTTCTTCTCAATCGTCTCTTGAATGGGGAGAAAGTACTCCGCAAACTTTTCTTCATAGTGTTGCCAAAACTTATCAGAATCAAGGTTCATTGCCTTAAGTTCACGGCTAAAAACATCTTGGTAGGCACTATAAAGAAGCTGATTTTTAACAAAGGAAAGGCGGTCGTCATCTCTTGCATAAAAGCGTCCATCCGCTTCGACTGTTACGAGTTGTGACCATACCTGGCCTGAAGTTAAAAGCAGTAGTAAAAGCGTGATTCCCTTCACGATATCCTCTCTTAAATTAAATCAATTAATGACTAACATGTTCTCCATCTTCTAATTTACCATCCACGACAAACTGCACCGAATTGGTATTGAAGACTTCATTTATTTTAGCGGCCATTTGGGGAGTTGGGTTAACTAAGAACTCATCACCTAATGGCATACGGGCCTTCCCGCCACCTCCTTCAAAGATAACATGGGCGGGCACGCTTCCTCTATAACTAAGAAGTACATGCTTAAAACGCTCAAGTTTATGAAGAGGGAGCTCGTCAATGCTCACATTGATCCTTACTCCCGTGACCCTTTCTTCAGCCTGGTCTTTCATACGCAGGATTTTAGAAGGAAAGAACTTTCGCGGCTCTTCACTCAAGTTCACCTGTCCATGGAGAATAAGGGCTTCATCAGTCCCCAGTATTTCTTCAAACTCAGCGTAGGTTTTAGGAAAGACGATACACTCAATTTTTCCTGAGAGGTCTTCAAGGGTTGCAAAGCACATGCGATCCCCTTTCTTGGTAATGATTTGCTTCTTCGCGGTAATCATTCCCGCAAGAACCATATCCCTCTTCCCTTCTCCTTGCATGTCTTGAAGTTCACTAATTTCTTTAGAAGAAAGTTGCCTCATGACATCGCGAAAGCGATCAAGGGGGTGACCAGAAACAAAGATCCCCATTAAGCTTTGCTCATAACCGAGCTTTTCGCGATCATCATAATCTGCGACTTCTTGAATATCGAGACGAGATTTTGTTGTTTCCTCATCCACAACTTCTGTATCAAAGAGAGAGACCTGCCCAAGTGCCTTTTCTTCTTGCTTCTTCTGCGCATAGGCAACAATCAGTTCAAGGTTTTCGGCAAGCGTCTTACGATTCATTTTCTCACAAGAGTCAAACGCACCGACCTTGATCAGAGATTCAATCATTCTCTTATTCACGAGTTTGAGATCAACTCGCTCACAGAAGTTAATAAAGCCCTCATAGGGACCATTTTCTTCACGCTCTTTTACAAGGGCACGAACAGCATTCTCACCAACATTCTTTACAGCGCCCATCCCAAAGCGAATATTTTTACCAACAACATTAAAGAGCCATAGCGACTCATTAACATCGGGGGGAAGAACTTCGATATCATAATTGCGAGCATCGTTAATATAGATGGTCACTTTATCTGTATTAGAAAGTTCAGTTGAGAGAAGTGCCGCAAAGAAAGCAGCTGGATAGTAGTTCTTAAGGAAAGCCGTTTGATAAGCAATCACTGCATAGGCTACGGCGTGTGATTTGTTGAATCCGTATTCAGCAAAGTTCGCCATAAGCTGATAAAGATCCGAAGCTTTCTTCTCATCATAGCCACGCTCTTTGGCCCCTTTAAGAAAGATCTCACGGTGTTCTTCAATGAGCTTTATTTTTTTCTTACCCATCGCTTTTCTCAGAATATCCGCTTGCCCAAGTGAGTAGCCAGCAAGAATCTGAGCGATTTTCATAACCTGCTCTTGATAAACAACAACACCATAGGTGTCTTTAAGAACAGGCTCTAAAACATCAAAGGGAAAAGTCATGTCTTTTCGGCCATGCTTGATGTCAATAAAGTCGTCAACCATTCCAGAGTTAAGAGGACCAGGGCGGTAAAGAGCGTTTACGGCGGTGATATCCTCAAGGTTATCAGGTCCAAGCTTTTTACAGAGCTCAATCATTCCTGATGATTCGAGCTGAAAGACACCAACAGTCTCACCACGACTTACAAAGTCGTAGACATTCTTATCCTCAATATCAATGGACTCAATATCAAACTCAGGATCATGATCACGACGAATAAATTGGACGGCCTGATCCACAACGGTGAGTGTTTTAAGACCAAGAAAGTCAAACTTAACGAGACCAATCATCTCACCAAAGTCTTTATCAAATTGAATAACCTTCTCGCCCTTCGCTCCCTTAAAGAGGGGGCAGTATTCAACGAGGGGCTCGTTAGTAATCACAACCCCGGCCGCATGAATACCAGCATGGCGATAGAGACCCTCAAGCCTTCTTGAGATACTAAAGATATGACGAATCTTAGGATCAGTATCGATAAGCTCCGTGAGTTTAGGCTCCATTTCAAGGGCCTTCTCAAGCGAAATGCCTATTTCATCAGGAATTAGCTTTGACAGAATATTGGCCTCAGCAAAGCTCAGACCAAAGACACGAGAAACGTCTTTAACAACAGCCTTGGCCTGAAGTTTTCCGAAGGTGATAATCTGGCCAACTTTATCCTCACCATATTTTTGGGTTACATATTCAATGACTCGAGGTCTACCAAACTGACAAAAATCCACGTCAAAGTCAGGCATGGAAATTCGCTCAGGGTTGATAAATCTCTCAAAGAGGAGGTCATAAGGAATGGGGTTAATATTGGTAATCTCCATGGCGTAGGCAACAATCGAGCCTGCTCCAGACCCACGACCTGGGCCTACGGGAATACCGTTATCTTTGGACCATTTAATGAAGTCGGATACGATAAGAAAGTAACCACAAAAGCCCATTTGCTTGATCATGTTTACTTCATATTCAAGACGCTCCATATACTTGGGAAGCTGTTCAGTTTCCCAGTTTTCCATCTCCACAAGCTTTGTAAAGTGAGGTCCCTGAAAACGCTTCTCTAAACCCTCACGGGCCATACGCTCAAAGAACTCAACATCCGATTCACCTGTATCAATGGGAAAGTCGGGAAGATGATAAATTTGATTACCCTCATCATCAGTCCACTTCAGTTCGACATTACACTTATCGGCAATTCTTAAAGTATTATCGCAGGCTTCGGGCACGTGACTAAAGGCCTCGCGCATTTTCTCTGGTGACTTAAAGTAAAATTCCTGTGAGGTCATTCTCATGCGGTTTTCATCAGCATAAGTCTTGCCCGTTTGCACGCAAAGAAGAACCTCTTGCGCTTGAGCATCTTCAGGAGTCATGTAGTGACAATCATTCGTCGCTACAAGATTCATATTCCTCTCTTTAGCAAAGGCGATCACCTTTTCATTGACGATCTTTTGCTCAGGAATACCGTTTTCTTGAATTTCAAGATAGAAGTCATCTCCAAAAACCTCGTGGAGTTTGGTGATGGCCTTAGAAGCTCTCTCATCTTGTTCCGTAAAGAAGTTATAGCCAACTTCACCTTTAAGACAAGCCGTAGTACAGATGAGGCCTTCACTATACTCTTTAAGTAGCTCTATATCAGCCCGTGGCTTGTAGTAGAAACCTTCTAAGTAAGCCTGACTCAGGAGTTTACAAAGATTCTTATAACCAGTGTTATTCTTACAAAGAAGAATGAGATGATGAATTTGGCGAGAGGACTCCTCTGCGTCTTGAGAGCTTACTGACTTGGCCTTCTTAGCCGACTTACGATCAAATCGGCTGCCAGGAGTAAAATAGATTTCAGATCCAAGGATCGGCTTTATCCCCTCTTGCTTACATCGATTATAAAAATCAATGGCACCAAACATATTGCCATGATCTGTTTGAGCTATTGCAGGCACTCCCATTTCTTTTGCACTTGCAATGAGATCCTTTAAACGGATGGCCCCATCAAGAAGTGAGTACTGGGTGTGCAGGTGGAGGTGAACAAAACTATCAGAGTGAGTCTCTAAGAGAGATTGTGTGGTCTCAGTCATTTATGCCTCATGAAGTGTCCGTGTGTGTGCTTATTTCATTAAAGCAAAAAGCAGCGCTTTTGTCCCCAACACGCTGCAACTAAGATTCGTCATTTCAAAGCTTTACAACAAAAAAAGGCCCCATAAAATGGGGCCTTCCAATAAAATCTTATTAATTCAATGCTCTTAGTCGCGAATTACACAACGAAGTGAGCCACGCTCGTGTTGAGAACACTCACGAAGGGCATCAGCACAGGCACGTTGTCTTGCTTCAGTGTAGTTTCTCGCCTGAGCAACTCCAGAGTAGATATTTCCAGTAGGACGACCTACACGACCAGCAATAAGCTCAGCACTACAGCTTGCAGAAACCATACGTGGTGGTTGTGGTGGTCTTGGACGAGGAGTAGGTCTTACTGAGCCACTCGTTATTACACAGAGTGCTTGGCGACCCACTTGGCCTCTTCTTCTCAGGTAATCAAGCTCATCTTCACAGCTTTGCTCTGCTTCCCAACAAGCATCAATACCATATCCAACATATTCTCCATCAAGGAAACGTCTATTGTGCTGACGTCCCACTTCGATTCTGTATTCACATCTTTCAATAGGACGTGGCCTAGGAGTTGAAACTTCTTGAGTACATCTGTACTTCCAGCTGTCCCATTTGCCCATCCTCTCTCTCTCACAATCAGCTTCAGCTTCCATACAAGCGCGAAAGCCAAATTCAGTGAACGATGTAATGAAATAATAACGAGTCGAAAAGTCTGATGCTTTCTTCTCAAGATTAAATGTACAAGAACTTGGCTGGTCCCAACCAAAATCATTTCCGCCAAAACCTGGGCGGCCAAAGTCTCTCGCCTCAGACTGGAAAGACAACGCAACTAAAAATAATGACAACAAAGCAACTCTCATAAAATCCTCTCCCTTTGGATTACAAGTTTCGGTAATTCCTTTGTTACCAAATAAAAAGAGTTAAACAAGCGAAGTTACTCATTATTAGAAATCTTTACAGTTGTAGTGTCCCTTTGACCCCAGAAAAATAGTCAAAATGTCCCCAAAATACCCTTTTAAAGAAGTTTTCCTCTAATTTGGACCACGCTGCTAAGAGGTTCAGAATCTCCTCCTTTTGGCCAATGACTCGTCAAGGTTCTTAGACTTCCTGACTTTTCACCGGGGTGCTGCACGGACATGAAGAGAGTCTTTCCATCAGGGGAAAAAGACAATCCCGTAAGTTCAGCGTCCTTTGGTGCTGAGGCAATTTGCTTCACAATTCCTGCTTCGGGACCACTCATGGCCACATAGAAGAGACCATTATTTTTAAACTTTGTGTAGGGTGGCTTATTCATCGCCCCGCCACTCATATCTGTGGCAATCCATAAATTACCTTTTGAATCGAAGGCAAGATTATCAGGACAAGAGAAGTCATCACCACCAACAAGAAAGTCTGCGGCCTTAAAGGTCATAGCCCCATGGTCGCCCCCACTCTCTTTAAGGCGTAAGATACTTCCATGAAAGTTTCCACGAGGCTTATTATTAGTAAGAGTAATAAAGACATCACCCGTTTCAGGATGAATTTCAATGTCTTCAGGACGATCCAGTGGCGTGGCACCAAGAAGCTTTCCCGCCTCGCGACAGTGAATCAGAACATCCGTTTGATCTTTAAATGCTTTCTTAAGGGCAGGTTGTTTTTCAATGGAAAGTGAAATCCATTGACCTTTTTTAACATCGGCAACAAAGAGCTCTCCCTTCTCAAGAGAGTCTTTCTCGTCACTGAGAAACTTATAAAGGAATTGATCATTGCGGTCATCTCCCGTGTAAACGGCAACTCGGCCATCCTTTGTGCGGACGCAGGTTGCACATTCATGGGAGAATCGCCCTAAGCCTGTGAGCTTCTTGGCTTCGCCTGTTTTAGGATTTACCTCAACAACCCAACCATAGTGCTCTGGAGGGTTATCAAAATACTTTTCCCATCCGAGACGACTGGCACTTCTCTCCTTGTCCTCCCTCTCTCTTTCTCCATAGAAGAGATCATAATTCTCTTCGCAGGTTAAGAATGTATTCCAAGGCGTTAAACCTCCAGCACAATTGGCAAAGGTTCCTTGAGCTTCAGTCTTACCAACGATGGGGCGCTCAGAAATAAGGGGAATCATTGTCTCTGCATTGAGGCGGCGATTATATTTTGAGTTATAAACAACCTCCCACTTATCCCCTTTTTTAAGATGAAGAATACTACCACCGACACTATAGCGCTCATGCTCTACCATTTCTTTAGTACGCTCAACTCCCTTCTCCCAGCGTGAACCAACAAGAACATCAGGGTATTCATGGTTGACCCAAAAAAGGAGTTCATTCTCATTGAGAACGACCGGGCATGTGTAATCATTATTGGCACCAAACTGATCTTTGTCGCTGATCTTGTCTTTAAAAGAAATCAAAAGGTCATACTCAAAACCGTCTGCTAAAACCAATTCATCTCGATCAGAAAAGTTGAGAAAGGGTGAATCCTTTTGCGTCTCTGCAAAGCAGCCTGCGAGTCCAGTCGCTCCCAGAGTCCCCCCCATAAATTTCACAAATTCTCTTCTTGAAAATGACATCTCAACTCCCTGATTTTATTTAAGAACCAGCCCTATTCTACCTCAGTGTTTAAGGCGTAAACAGGTTGGAAAAGTCTACAGGATTTGCCCCAAAACTAGCGCAAAGTGTTAATGTCGGCGATATGAAATGCTTAAGCGCGCCTAACCTATTAAAATTACTATTAATTCTACCTCTTTTGCAGGTATCAACTTCGCATGCCTTTCAAATTGCCAATGAATTCAATGAAAAAGAAAAGCAAATCTTAACAAACGCTCTCAACCTCGAAGAAGAGAAGAGCTGGCAAGAGCTCACGAAAGAACAAAGAGAAATTGGGAATATTGGGCCAACCATCGACCAACGCCATCAATGGTTAAAGAAAAGAATCAATTGGATTCTTCCCGCCATGGAAAAGGTTGATTATCAACTCCTAAGCTATGGACTCAATATTCCCTATCCCTTTGAAGATCGCCTGCCCCCTCTTCAAGAAGATAATTTTAATATTCTCTCAGACTCTAGGCCTGGGACTATTCGAAACCTAAGTCCAGAGCTTTATCTTCAAGGAAAGAAAACAAAATCCCTCATCCTCTTTCGTACCACCAACTTTGGAAACCTTGAAAAGCCTGTTCACCTTATTCCTCTTCACTCTCCACGAGCGGGTATTATCTCTCTTGATCAAGAGGCCATAGGAAGCGAGACTTTTTCAAGCAAAGTCCCCGTTCTTTCCTCTATTCTTTTTCATGAGGCGAGGCATGGTGATGGCCACGCTGAGAACCTAGGATTTCCTCATAGCGTTTGCCCTCGCGATCACGATTATAGTGGCCAAAAAGCCTGTGACCGCACATCAAATGGAGCCTATGCTATTTCTGCACTTTATTTTGAGAAGTCTCTTGAAGCTTGTTCTTCCTGTAAAGAAGGCGATAAAGAAGTTCTTCGCTTTTTCCAGATCGAATCTCAAAATAGAGTTCTTCCCAGTCTTAAACGCCTTAGTCTTAATACTCTTGATGAAATTCACCGCCTAGAAAATCAAATTAACAATCTTTCTCGCCTTTACTTCTCTGAAACAGATGAGCAAAAACTCAATGAAATCAGAGATAAGATTTATAAATACCATGATGAAATTCAACAGTTAGAAAAAAGAAGAAATGCTAAGCAAATACTCGATCCAAGCCCAGAAAAAGTAAGCACTCACGAGAGGAGATTTTTTGGTGAAGAATAAAGTTGTTATTATAGCGACCACACTTATTACTTTATCTGCCGTCTTTCTTATCCCTGAGAATAAGGAGGATACCCGTAGACTTCTGCAAAGGGCGCAGTCCACTTTGACCCATGTACTTCCCAATAAGAAAGGAAGCCCTGATCAGAAAAAAGCTGAAATCATCAAGACTTTCCACTCCCAAAAGATGAGGGTTCTTAATGAGCTCCCTCTTAAGAGAGATTTACAGGGACTTGAACAAGGTGATAGCCACTATACTCCCGAGCTTCTTAAAAGTTTTGCAAAAAAAATGGCCTCTATAAAAGAGAATACAGTGACCTATGCCCATATTCCTGAAATTCAGGTCGCGGCCCTCGATTTCTATGCCCTTTGTTCCGATAGAGAAGAGTACCCGCTTTCGATTCGCTCCCTCTGCCTTTTTAACCGGATTAAACTGGCGAAGGCCCAAGGAGAGAATGTTGATATTTCAGGCTACCCTTTAGAAATGAAGAAACTTGTCATACAACTAAGACCATTTTAGGAGACAGACGTTGGTAAAAATTCGCCTGAGCCGTAAGAGGTTTCCTCAAAACCAGGCTCAACTCGATTTAGGTCTAAGAAGACCCACAGAGAATGACCGAAATTTTCATCTCGGTGGGCGCAGCTTTTACTTTTTTGATTTCGATGACAATGTCGCCTACCTCACAACTCCCATCGTGATCTTTAATAAAGACACGGGTGCTGAAAAAACTCTCTCCTCTGGAGAATGGGCACGCTATCACCATGAGATTGGTCAAACCGGTGCCTTTGAAAACTACTATGTTGATTATAATGATGAGACCGGAAGTTTTCGCTACTTTAGAGATCAGAAACACAGCTTTATCGACCGCATGGTAGGGCGAAAGCAAACCTTTCTGAGTGATATTGAAAAGGCCCTTAATCAAGCGGACTACTCTTGGAAGGCCCCTTCATGGAACACCTTTTTTCATGCGACTTATAACAATAGACCGACTTCCGTCATTACAGCGCGAGGCCACCACAAGATCACCATTAAGCAGGGAATTGACCTTCTCGTGAAGACGGGCCACTTGCCTCATAACCCCAATTACCTGAGTATTTACCCCGTCACAAATCCTGATGTGCGCGCCAGTGAACTTGAAGACCCTGAACTTAAATCAAGTGTCGCCGACCTTAAAAGGGCCGCCATTAGAAATAGTGTTGAAAAAGCTCTTGAACTCTATGGGGATAACCCTCACCACCGCTTCGGTATGAGTGATGATGATCCTAAAAATGTCGAATTAATCACAGAAGAAATGAAGTGCCTGAAAAAGAAATACCCTGAGATGGCCTTTTACGTTATTCAAACTTTTGAAGATTCTTTTGTTAAGACTGAGGTTTTGGAAACCAAAACCAAAACGAAAGAGAAGGGGCAGAAAAAAGACCTGCCCGAGCAATTAGACCTCTTATAAAAGACAGCTTACACCAGGAAGGCTGCATTGCTCTAAGCTTGCAGACTCTTCAAGACATTCCATTCTCATGGTCACACTTGTCTTTTCTTGAAGACTCATCAGGTTTGATTCATAAGTATTATGAACTCTAATTTTTCCACTTTCACAGAGAGTCTTAGCTCTTTTTTCGCACTTGCTTTGATCGCCAAGGCAATTCACGTCAAAGCCCTTTACGCCGTTAGAGAGAGTAATTGTTTTTACTGTCGCTGTAGAACAAGACACAAGAAATGCCATACAGCTTAAAAGTGTTCCTAAATTTTTCATAAGCTATCGCTATCATGGCAAAAATTAGCGCGTCAATTCCTCTTAAAAAGGTTGGTAATTTTTAGTGGCTTCGTCATAATAGATCTGTGCTTAAGTTATTGATATTTCTATTTCTCTTCCTTCCTACTCATGCCAGTGAGAAGTCTGAGGAGGCTTCTTCCTCCATGAAGTCGGCGGTGGACTCTACTCATCAAAGCATCAGCTCAAGTATCCTCGATATTTCTCATCGTATTGACAGTTTTTTTGGAACTCAAAGGGGTGACGAAGAAACAAATGGGTCGCGTCTGCGCCTATTCTATGACACTTCATTAAGACAGCATGAAAAGATGGATAATGGTCTTAATGTCCGCTTTTCTCTTCGCCTGCCTACCCTGCAAAACCTTCTTAAATTTAAATATGAAAAGAAAGCAAAAGAGCAAGAAAAGACCCCAAGTGAACAAACAAGGCCTACCCCCTCCAAGAGAAGCTTTTTAAAAGAACTTAGCCAAAAGTGGACCTTTAACTTTAGCACTGGTGTAAGAGTAGACTTTCCTCCCAATGTCTTTGCTCGTGCTCGATTAAGAAAGACATTCAACTTCTTTGATAAGTGGGAATTTAATCCTACAGCAGAGCTTAACTGGTTTTCCCGTGGGGGCTGGGGAGCTCTTTATTCTAATGATCTCGATCGCAAACTCACGGAGTCAACACTTCTAAGAATCGTAAACACCTTTGTTTGGAATAATGATGCTAATGAAATCACGAGTACTCATGGCCCTCAAGTCATCCAGAAAATCGATGAAAGCAAGGGAATAAGCTATAATGCTTTGGCCTCAGGAAGTAATCGCCCCGTCTGGGCCATCAATAATTACCGTCTCGCCACTCAATTTCGCCATCGTGTTTATAGCAACTGGCTTTTCTACGAGATTGTCCCAGCAGTCGATTTCCCAAGAGAGCGCCAATGGAGTGAAGTCTATTCAGTCTTTATTCGTTTAGAGGCGCTCTTTGGAGCACTCTAATTTCTAACACAACCTTGCCGAGTTTACTTAACCTATTGATTTTTAATGCCCCTATCCTCTGTAAAAAAGCCACACTTTAACTATCTCATTCCAATCTCGATTAATATTTCGCTATTCCAAAAACAAGTTAAAGGCCTAGACCATGATTGATTATTGCGTGCTCTAGGCCTTTTTGGTACAAGCTCTTCATGGATATCATTAAAGAAAAGTTCTCTGATCTAGAGACATACTCACCTAAAAAACTTCGCACTTTAAGAAATAATCTTAACAACCGCATTTCTCATTTTGAAAGTAGTGGTGATAAAGCAAAAGACCTTAAACCAAGCCAAAGACTCTATGGTCTAGACGAAGATCAATGCAAAAGTCTTCTCAGTAAAGTTCAAGAGCTTTTAAAGAACTTATAACCTTTCAATACTATGATGAAGACTCTCCTCATCCTTTGCCTGCTTTCTCCTCCGGTTTTAGCAGAGAAGGTTTTTGGAGACCTTATTCAAGGGTTAAGCACTGGTATCTCAAAGGTTGCAGTTGCCAATAATCTTACCAATGATGAAAATGGCAAAAAGACGTTAGAGTTTGTCCCCAACAATCCTCTCCAATTTAATCTCAACGTTATCACCAAGTATGGAACACTTGGACTTTTTACAGATATCAAAGACAGCGAGGACCCAGAGAGTCCCAAATCCCCCTTTCAAAGTTTTTATTATAAGAATCAATTTGGCAGTTTTGATTTTCGCTATTCCTACGCCAATTTCAAAGGTGCTGCTGTAGACGCTCAAGGTAAGAAAGTCTTCTATTCTCAATATCAACATCGTAATAATAAAATCGAAATCTCTTATTACACTGACAAGAATTACCTCAAGCTTATTCAGCTAGATCTTAAAGAAGAGACCAATATCTCAAATATTTCTCCACGCAACGCGATTAGCTTTCTCTTTGGACTCTCCTATGAAAGGACAAAGGTACAGTATCCCAACCTCTTTGATCCCACTCATCAGTCCCTCCTCGACTCTAATAATATAAAAGTACCAAAGACTATTTTTGGGACTTCATTAGGAGCGCTAGCAGGCCTTGATGCCCTTTATCGCTTTAAGGGAAACTTCTTTATCAGGGGAAAACTATCTGCTGGGATTGCCTATCGAGTGAAGAATGAAATTACTCTTCAATCACAACAAGTTGACATTAATCGTATCGAATCACTCATTGATCTTGATTTTACTTTGGGTTATCTCTTTGCCAGAAATCAGCACCTTGTCTTGAACTTGGATATCTACTCGACAAATACCTATGGTAGCGGTGTTCGCTTTGGAGACACCGCTAATTTTCTCTCTTTACTCTATTCTTATTACTTCTAATTTATTCCCACTCAATCGTACCTGGAGGTTTACTGGTTATATCGTAAACAACCCGTGTAACACCTTTAACCTCATTAGTAATACGATTGGAGACACGAGAGAGAAACTCACGAGGGAGATCCGACCATGTTGCAGTCATATAATCAGTAGTTGAAACAAGACGAAGACAGATAACCTCTTCATAGGCGCGACCATCACCTTTTACCCCTACCGTCTTTACTGGTAGCAATACGGTAAAGGCCTGAGCAACAGACTCGTACACATTAAAAGCGTGAAGTTCCTCGAAGAGAATCTGATCTGATTCCCCAACCTTTCGAATCGAATCATCAAAGAGTTCACCAAGAACGCGAATACCAATACCTGGACCTGGAAAGGGATGACGATAAACCCACTCATGACGAAGACCCAGCTCCTCACCAATTTTTCGCCCCTCATCTTTGAAGAGATAACGAAGAGGTTCTAAAAGTTCTAATTTCATCCGCTCGGGTAGTCCACCAACATTATGGTGGGACTTAATAGTGACTGACTTCCCTCCCTTCTTATGGGGAGAAGTACTTTCAATGACGTCGGGATAAAGGGTTCCTTGAAGAAGGTACTCAAACTTAACACCATGATCATTTTCAAAGAGGTGTACTTTTTCTTCAAATACTTCAATGAAAGTATGGCCAATAATCTTTCTCTTCTCTTCAGGATCAGAAACACCTTTAAGCTTAGAGAGAAAGGCTTCCTTAGCATCAATAATTTCGATATTAAGAGGAGTTTCTTTCTTTAGAGTTTCAATATGGATATGGTCTTGTGGTCTCAAAAGGCCATGATCAACAAAGAAGCAATAAAGGTTATCCCCAATAACTTCATGAGCAATAGTTGCAGCGACGAGCGAGTCTACTCCTCCCGAGAAGGCACAGAGAACTTTCTTATCGCCAACCTTTTTTACAAGATCAGTTGCTTCTTTGAGCATTTCATTGCGATCCCAATCCTCATCGAGTTTTGCAACTTCCTCATAGAAGTAGTTTAGGATTTCTTTACCGAAGTTAGAGTGCTCTACCTCAGGGTGAAATTGCAGCCCCATCATCCCACGGTCTTTGTCACGAATTCCTGCAACCATTCCATTATGACTTTCCATAATAAGCGTGAAACCTTCAGGAACCTTTTCAACATGATCAAAATGGCTCATCCATACTTGAAAGTTTTCAGGGCAATGATCGAGTTTAAAGCCATTTGTTAAATGGATATCAGCGTGACCATACTCCCCGATCGTTCCGGGAGCTACTTTTCCACCAAAGTAGTTCGCCATAATTTGCAGGCCATAACAAATTCCAAGAGTCGGTACCCCTAAATTGAAGAGAAAACCGTAATCAGTTTTATCGGTTGAAAGAGAGTCAGGCCCTCCACTCAGAACAAGACAACCAGGCTTCTTGCCCTCTTTAAGAAGTTCTTGGACTTCATCAAGAGTCATGATGGCAGAACTATAACCTAACTCACGAGTCTTTCTTGTGATCAGTTGAGTGTACTGAGAACCGAAGTCGACGATCCAAATTTTTCTTAATGCTTGTTCCACGTGGTTATCCTTTACGCTTTGGAATAGTTGGGAGCTTCTTTAGTAATAATGACATCATGGGGATGACTCTCTTTTAGAGAAGCTGCTGTAATTTGAATGAACTGTGCTTTGGCCTGAAGCTCATCAAGAGTTCTTGCGCCAACATAGCCCATACCTGCTCTCAAGCCTCCAAGAAGCTGATAAATATTAGAACTTAAACTTCCTCTATAGGGAACCTGTCCTTCAATCCCTTCCGGAACAAGTTTTCCAAGATCATCAACGGCGCCTTGCCCATAACGGTCCTTTGATCCCATGACCATCGCACCGAGGGACCCCATCCCACGATAAACTTTATAAGAGCGTCCTTGATAGAGAATTCTCTCTCCTGGAGTTTCATCTGTCCCCGCGAAGAGTGATCCAACCATGACAGTATTCGCGCCGGCGGCTAATGCCTTAACAATATCTCCAGAGTACTTAATTCCACCATCG
>Ga0208203_1000677_pt1 | contig 14920 bp, 11 predicted proteins | sample DeeseametaMP2914_FD_184167 | JGI IMG/M metagenome (GOLD analysis project Ga0208203, IMG submission 184167) | Marine microbial communities from the Deep Atlantic Ocean - MP2914 (SPAdes) | ecosystem: Environmental > Aquatic > Marine > Oceanic | place: West of Santa Cruz de la Palma, Atlantic Ocean...
TATTAAGCTGATTCTCATTCTCAACTCCCTCCGCCGTAACGTTCATACCGAGAACACCACATAGGGCAAAGATAGCTTTGCAGATTTCTATGTCGTTTTCACTATTGGGCAGATCCATCACGAAACTGCGATCAATTTTAACTCGGTCAAAAGGCAAGGATTTAAGTCGGCTCAGAGAGGAGTACCCTGTACCAAAATCATCGATAGCAAGTCGTATCCCCAAGGCTCGTAGCTCGTCAAGCTGCTGCTTTGCATTCTTATTGTTCTGGATAGCGGTCTCAGTCACTTCCAGCTCGACTCTATCGGCCGGAACGTCATGCTCCTTTAAAAGATAACTGATAATTTCGGGGAAGTTCTTATCCGATAACTGACGAGCAGAAACATTGACCGACACAACGAGGTCATCCAGTCCTTGCAGTCGCCAATGATGCAGCTGGGTAAAGCTCTCACTTAATACCTTTGTTCCTAACTCCAGTATCACGTTGCTCTGTTCAGCGATAGGAATAAACCGCTCAGGCGGGATCATACCCAGATCATGACTGTACCAACGACACAGAGCTTCGGCACCGTAAACACGATTATTTACGACATCGACAAGTGGCTGAAACTCGACACATATTTCGTTGCTGGTTAACGCCCCTTTTATGTTCCGTTCAATGCGATTTCGCTCGACAGATACCATAGCTAGCTCGAAGTCATAGAACTTAAAGCAACTTTTCCCGGCGTTTTTGGCATGCATCAGTGCTGTATCCGCCGCAGTGATAACATCTTCATGGGTAATGAGTTCCCCGCCAGAAATAGCAATACCAATACTGGCTGACACCTCAACGACTTCACGCGACAATGTAATGGGCGCTGCCACTGCTCTGAGAAGCTTATTCGCCATGACACGTATTCCTTCATGGTCGCTGAAGTGAGGCGCAACAATAACGAACTCATCGCCACCAACGCGAGTCACCGTATCATCTTCCCTTACTGAACTGACGAATCGCTCGGCAATAATCTGCAGCAACCGATCCCCTTCCGCATGACCCAATGTATCGTTGACGAGTTTGAATCCATCCAGGTCGATATAAAGAATAGCCACTGGCTCTGCTGATTGTCGCTGTGCACGCAAGCATTCGCTTAATGTTCGCTCCAGATGAACCCGATTTCCGACACCTGTCAGAGAATCCAGAAAAGCCATTCTCTGCAGGTTTTTCTCAGCGCGGCGAAGTTCACCGATATCAGAAACAGTGAACACATAATTTGTGATAATACCGTCATCATCGAACACGCCCGCGATGTGTTCCCATGCTGGGAAGCGCTCGCCCGACTTCGTATTGCAAGCTACTTCTCCACTCCAAAAATGATTTCCTTGTTCAAGAAGTTTTGGAGAAAAATGATCTTTATGACGACGAGCGTGAAGAAACTCATCCGGATCACGTCCGGTCACTTCCTCAATGGTAAATCCGGTAATAACCTCTAAAGCAGGATTAGCGGATATGACTCTTCGTTGCGAGTCAGTGATCAGAATAGCTTCGGAGATTGATTCAAATACTACTCTGGCCTGGCGAAGCTCTTCTCTTTCTCTGGCCTCTTTCTCGACGTCGCGAGCAATACCAACGACCTTTTTATGATCTTCTTTATCTGTAACAACTGCAGCAAACAAATCCACACTATGGTAGTTATCGGTGTCTTTGAACTGCAACCTGACCTGGCGCGAAAGCTGGCCCTGGTTATTAAGTGAGGAGATCAGAATTTCTCGGTCATCTGGGTGAACCCGGCTAATAATATCGTCGATAGTACTGGAAAACTTTGTCGCCTCTGACGGGGTCGGCTCCGCCAGGCAACGCTTGTCGTCAGGCTCCCACTCCCAGGCCGACATATTGGCAGCCTCAAGTGCGAGCTTGAGCTTCATGTCACTCTTTTTTATTTCATCGTCAACCTCATGTTTCGCCAGCGCGACCTGAATCGTGGCATCAATCTCACGAGCGTCATAAGGCTTAATCAGATAGCCATAAGGGGTTGACTGCCCAGCTTCCCGAATTACAGATCGATCCGAATAGGCACTCAAGAAAATGACTGGTATATCCAGTTCTTTCGAAATCAGCTGAGCGGCTTCGGTACCCATCATGGCTGTTTTTAAATGAATATCCATCAAAACCAGATCGGGCTTTAGGCGTCTCGCATACTCGATAGACTCCTCCCCCGACGCCACACTACCAACCACCAGGTAGCCTAGCTTTTCCAATGTCATTTTCAGATCGAGCGCAGTGATCCTCTCATCTTCCGTGATCAGTATCTTTTCGCCACTCATCCCTCAGTCTCCCGTTTACTAAAGCGTATTTCGTAGCGAGTTCCATATTCTCTATGCAAGGATATCTCTGCATCCAGCTGCTCCACTAACCCAGGAATCAACTGAAAACCCAGTGAGGTAGTTTTGCCGAGTTCAATACTTTCATCGATACCTTTTCCGTTATCCTCGACAACTACGATATTCGTGTCACCTTTCTGCAACATCGAAATTCGTATCTCTCCATTATGTTGTTCAGTAAATGCATGTTTAATCGAATTTGTTACAAGTTCATTCAGAAGCAAGCCGAAAGGCAATGCCTGATCCATCGTCAAAAGTAATTCCTGGTCGCAAGGTACAAGTACCGTTTCGATATTTAAATTACTTCCGTTAGTATGACTGCGGCTTATGAGGGTAACTAACTCACTACTGTATTTTTCAGCGCTAATACTTTCGTAGGTTTTGTGTTCGTAAAGTTGTTGATGCATCAGTGCCATCGCTTTGACCCGCCCCTGACTTTCAAGAAATGCGCCCTCTAACTCCTTCGGTACGCTGCGAGCCTGAAGGTTCAGTAAACTGGATACCACCTGAAGGTTATTTTTCACACGGTGGTGAACCTCATTCAGGAGCGACGTCTTTTCTTTTAGAGCTTTAATAAGACTCGTCTGAATCTGCTTCTGAATCGAGATATCGACCACTGTTGCGAGAACGCGCGTCCCTTCCGGGAACTGCAACGGCGTCAGTGCAACCTCAACCGGAAACTCAAAACCATCACGACGGCAGGCCATCAGTTCACGCATTGCAGCCATCGCTCGGGGAACTGGGCTTTCCTGATAACGAGACCGCTCCTTGCGGTGCTTATCGCGCAGATGCGCGGGGATCAGATCTTCGATAGAACAAGAGTAAAGCTCAGACAGCGAGTAACCAAACATTTTGGCCATACTGGGATTAGCGAGCATAATTTCGCCGTATTCGTTGATCATTACCAGGCCGTCGGCGGTTGAATCAAATACGCGACGAAAGCGTTTTTCACTCAGTGATAACTCAGCTTCTCGGGTCTTTCTTTCTGACACATCATTGGCCGACGCTACCAGGTGTGTGACTTCGCCATCGGCACCCAGCAAAGGAGTGATCATAAAGTCGATCGTAATCCGGGTATCGCCGACCGTACGAACCGGCACATCGTAACGAACTGTCTCGCCTGCGCCCGCGCGAATGACCGCTGAGCGCAATTGCATCTGGATTTTCGGCGAGTAGTTCCACCAGATGCAGTCCCAGAATCTTTTACCCACAACATCGGCCAGATCAATGCCCGCCGCCTCTAGTGGGGCCCGGTTGGCATCTATTAGCAGACCGTCAGGCGATAAAATGCCAACAAAGGTGAACAGGCTATCAAGAATACGCCGCTGCAGTTCGTGCGACTCTTCGCGAGTGCGCTTGAGTTCGTACTCCAGCGTGCGATTGACCGCCATGACGAGAATTCCGGACACGTGACCAGGTGATGAAAAAATCGGCAGGTAAGATGCCTCCCAGAAGGAATCCTGCCCCTTCACACTGGGGGTTTCACCAGAAACCTCCAGGTTTCTTACCGGCTCTCCTGAGTCCAATACTTCCTGCAGAATAGGAATAACCAGAGGGGCGAGTTTTGGTAAAACCTCTGAGACTGTGTGGCCCACATGCTCGTTGATAGACACGCCATTGAAGCGTGCGAGCAAGGAATTCAACTCCAGATACCGCAGTTCGGTATCAAGAATAGCTATTCCCATATCCTCGGAGCTCAACAAGGCGTCAAACGCCCCAGACTTCAGCCCCGTCAAATCCCTCTGTACTGTTACCGCCATTGCCTTCTCCCGCGCTTCTAGCGCCGAATAGCCCCTGTAACATCAGGTTAGTCGAATTTTGTTCTTATTAAAGATTTATGGCCTTTATGACCAAATCAATCAGTGGTCAGACATTACCAGCCAGACTTTTGTTTCGGGAAGTGAAAATTAAACTCTTTTACTAAAACTGACTGTTCACACTGAATAACTTGGCACGAACAGCCCGCCGGTAGTCAGATGGTGCCACACCCTGCCAGCGGCGAAAGATCCGGCCAAAGTGGCTGGCATCACTGAATCCACACAATTGGGCGATCTCGGCAACCGATAAGTCGCTGTTCTTTAGCCACTCTTTGCCAAAACGACACTTAAGATGCAGTAAGTACTGGCCTGGGGATTCCCCGGTCACTTTCTTAAAACGACGACTTAATTGCCTCTCACTTAATCCAGCGATCTCCGACATCCGCCTCATGGACAGAGATTCCTGCCAATGCTGGTGCAACCAACTCTGCGCCAGTGCTATGGCTTCATCAGCGTGCTGTGGGGCTCCTTCTGTAAACACTCTTTTATCAAAGGACATACGCGCTTCTGGTGAGAACTGCTGCTCTACATACGCTGCAGTTTCGTTGTTAAACATTGTACCGATCAGATGAATCATCAGGTCAGCGCCGGAGTTGATACTGGCGGCACAATAGATACGCCCCGCCTGAGTAAGAAGGTGATCTCGTTGCAGACGAACATCCGGGAAGTCATGAGCGAAGGCGTCCAGCGCATGCCAATGAGTAGTCGCTGCCTGATCATCTAACAGACCTGCTTTTCCGAGTAGCCAGGCGCCCGTACCGATACTCATAATGACCGCCCCTTCTGAATAGCGTTGCCTGAGCCAATCGCATAATGGGTCTGACGAATCCAGTTTGCGTAGTGGGTTGCGCCACATCGCAGGTACAATCACCAGATCAGTCTCATCTATATCCGCCAGAGACGTTCCACTAGCGATCTTAAGTCCACCAACCGGCTGGCAATCATCAGATGTAGAAACCGGTTCAACATTAAGACTCAGCCGGGAGCGGGTGTTGGTCCGATGGTAACTCACCGCGGCATGCAGCATTTCAAGAGGCATCGCCAGACTCGACAACAGCATCTTATCGAGCTGAAGCACGCTGACATGAAAGTCAGATCGATTACGCAAAACTATATCCCGATGTTTCGAAACTGTCTTATTTATACCATCAAATGTCTTTTTTATTCTATTACAGACACTCCATCGCGGAGCACACTGTGTGAGCACACTCGGGTTAACGCCCACAACTCAGCTTGAAAACATACCGGAGGCCGCTGTGTCTGATTCAAACGCTCCTACTGATATCACCGATGTAGTGATTGCCGCGTTCGGCGGTATCAACGCCGCTGGGCGAGCCTCCGGTCATCAGGCATATCGACGAATTATCTACGATGCTCTCTCCCCTGTTCATCAAGCTGAACTTCAGAATGAGTTGGCTAACCTCACCAACCAGCCTCCTCACGAAGTTCTCAATAACTCCCTCGTCCGCGCTTGGGACGATGACTGCGCTGACCTACGTGGCTGGAATCCAGATGCCATGACCTTCAATGAGCTTCAGCGTGAAGAATCAGATTCGGAACTCAATATAGATAACGGTATAAATAAGAACATATACCGCGAGACACATAAGCGCTGCGACGTACAAAGCGCGGGTCAGATCCCGACCGGATTCGATGTGGCGAGCCTCTACAACTCGAAGCATCATCCACGCGGCCTGCAGCTTGCGCTCTACGCAGCGGCCGACGCACTGGGCAACCTCGGCATGAACGCTGACGACATTAAGCAGCACCTGCGCCCGGACGACATTGCGGTATACATGGGCTCTACGGCTGGCCAGCTCGATATGCAGGGCTTTGGTGGCATGCTGTGCGCCCCGCTATTGGGCCAACGAAATACATCACGTCAGCTTCCGATGGGTATATCCACCATGCCTGCTGACTTCATTAACGCCTACCTACTGGGCAATGCTGGTGCGACGGGAAGCAACAACGGCGCATGTGCGAGCTTCCTATACAACCTGCGCATGGCTCTGGACGACATTCGCAGTGGACGACGGAAACTCGTATTAGCAGGCAACAGCGAAGCTCCGCTTATTCCGGGCATCGTCGAAGGCTTTAACGCCATGGGCGCTCTCGCAACCGAGGAGCGACTGCAGAAACTGGAAGGCAAAAACTACGACCAACAACCTGACTTCCGCAAAGCCTCACGCCCTTTTGCGCAGAACGTGGGGTTCACTCTGGCGGAGTCGGCTCAATGTTTCGTACTTACTAGCCGCGATACGGCGCTTGAGCTTGGTCTGAATATACTCGGGAGCATTGGCGATGTGTTCATCCACGCAGATGGCTACAAACGTTCAATCTCGGCACCGGGCATTGGCAACTACATTACCCTTGGTAAAGCCATGGCCAGCGCGAAACGCACGTTAAGCAAAACCGCACTGGGAGATGACGCGTTACAAAAGAGTTTTGTGCAGGCTCACGGAAGTAGCACACCACAGAACCGCACAACCGAATCAGATATGTTTAACCGCTTAGCCAAAGAATTCGGTATCTCTGACTGGCCTGTCTGTGCGGTAAAAGCCCACCTCGGGCACTCCATTTCTGCGGCTTCGGCCGACCAGCTGTTAATGACATTGGGCTCATGGAATTACGGTGTATTGCCCGGCATCACCACCGCCAGCGAAATCGCTCCCGATGTACACAAATCACACCTGACGATTCCTCTCAGCCATACCAAAGTATCTACCGAGGAGATCCCGGTCTGCTTCATAAACAGTAAAGGCTTTGGGGGAAACAACGCCAGTGCCTGGGTGCTCAGTGGCCAGGCCAGCCGAGAGCATCTTCAGGACACCGTGCCCGAGAGCACCTGGCACAACTACATTGCAAAAAATGAAAGTATCCGTGCGAAACAGCAGGCCTACCTGACCGCAATTGCTCAGGAAAATCTGCCACTGCCCTATCGTGACAAAGAAAATCAGCCGGAGCCGGATGATATTGAATTGAGTGCGGAAGGAATGAAACTGCCGGGATGGGCCGAAAGAGTACGGTTCTGATTAATCTGGCTTGTAGGAGGGAAGCCTCTTCCCGACACGGTTTGCCAACCCCGGCATTCTCGGGGATATGATCCCATCCTACAACATGGTTATTGTAGGAGCCCGCCCTACGGGCGAAACGGTTGATCGTTTATGAAATGCCCCTCGGGATTGTAGGAGCGCTTCAGCCAGCTTGCCTGGCTATGCGCGATAACCTCGGGGCCACAAAGAAATTAAAACGGAATCACGCTCCCGTCCCAATGCAACAACCGCCCGTTCTGCTCGGGCGTTAGCGCCTTCATCACGTCCACCAGCCGCTCCGCCGTCTGCTCACGGGTATACAGTTTCCCTTCCGCTATTCCGGCCTGAAACGGCTCCGACAACTTAGAATCCGTCGTGCCCGGGTGCTGAGCTACAACGATGCTGCCCGGCGCCTTACGTGACCATTCAATCGACAGATTACGAATGAACATATTCAGCGCGGCTTTGCTCATCCGATAGCTGTACCAACCACCCAGACCGTTATCTTCCATGCTGCCGACCATCGCAGACAACGACACCCACTTAATCGGTGTGGAGCGTTTAACGATCGATTCAACGGCTTGAGCGAGGTGAACGTGTGTCTGAACATTGACCAGCATGTTCTGCTGAAGCCAGTCCATCGAGAGTTGCGACAGCGACTTCTCGGGCATATTCCAGCCGCCATGCAGCAAGCCAGTACCACAGAACACCGCATCCAGTGGCCCACACTTCTCAACGAATGCTTTTACCTGCTCGACGGAAGATGGCTTGGTAAGGTCAGCAACGCAGTGTGTCGCCGAAGGTTCTCCCGCACGACTCAAGGTAAATACATGATCGCCATCATCACGAAGCTTTTTGGCGACGGCTTCGGCAATGGCGCCCGAAGAACCAGCAATCAACACACGCATCAACACTCTCCTGAATCCGATCCACAGAAAAGGCGCGATCACCGCGCCTTCATTAACTCAGACTGCCCGCTTAAAACGGCACATCATCATCAAAATCATTATACGCCTGAGACGGCGCTGGCTGCTGCTGAGCAAACTGCGGCACATCGTCCATGCGCTCAACACGCCACGCCTGCAGACTGGTGAAGCACTTCTCAGGCTTGCCCGGCGCATTCCAGAGACGACCGTTCAGATTGAACTGAACCTTAATCTCGTCTCCAGGCTGGTAGCTGTCCATAAGGGCACACTTATCCTTGATCAGCTCCAGCGCCACGTAGTTCGGGTACTCTTCTTTCTCGCCTTCGCCGGTCAGCTTGATGACAAACTCACGCTTAGTGAACCCGTTCTGCCCGAAGGACTGCGTGTCACCGATGGTGTGGATGATTCCCGTAACTTCAAAACCCTTGGCCATGCTGTGCTCCTCGTAAATGATGGGGTTATTGTAGGGGGGCTCGGATTTGGGTACAAGAACGGGTTATCCCATCTGTTGGACGTGATCAACCAGCAGAGCTATTTGCAATTGTTCTAAGAGTATTTTCAACGAACCCAGCAGATTCACTGCTGTTCAGAATGCCCGGAAGGATATTCAGGAAATCCGCGTTACTCATAAGCTCAGACGCCTTCGCTGCCAAATATACCCTGACGTCTTGCGCAGAATTGAGCAATTCAAGCACGGCATCCTGGCGGTTTTCGATCACAAAAATAATGTCCTCAAGATCATGGCTAAAAAAGTCACCATTACCGCGATGAAGAAAAGCCTCGAACTTAGTCGCAAGGAAGTACGCAGGAGCAACCACATCTATTTCTACACCGTCACCCAAGGCAACTCTTTTGGCATTCTCGATCGCAAGCGGATACCACTTGTTCGAGAATCCCAAAACCTCTTCATCAACTGGCATGACATCCAGCTTTATTGAGTAAGTATCAGCATTCCAGAGTCAGCGGCACATGGGGCCATCCTGATCTTCAACAAAGCCCAGATCACGTAACCGCTGTGAGAACTCCTGATACTCCAGATAAGTCGCGACATCGACAATGACGTCAACATCATCGGTCTGCCTGACCCCAAAATAGGCAGATTTATCAACAAGAAGAGCTGTAGTGCAACCACCAAGAAAAGTGACTTCATCAAGCAACGGCCCAAGTGCCTGTGCAATAACTTTAAGTTGAGAGATGTTCTGTTGGTACGCGTTCATAATTCCCTCTAATCACGTCAGTTAGTAAGTTTCTCGCGATGGCGAGCTCTCGCGGTTTACCAATGCGAACCACATCGACCAACGCCAGTACCAGATACAGCAAATCATCCTGACTTGCAGCAAGAGGAACTGCCTGATGAAAAGGCACAAGCCCAGCTCCCTCTATGTTCCCACCGGGCACCAACCATACAGTTGCTGGCGTTGGAGGAACAATATCGGACTTAATCAGCGTGCAATTCCATGCTGTTGCCATCCCTCTTCCGTAACCCGTTTGGTCTGCTGCAAGAGCGTATCGCACGCCGTATGATAACCACTCCAGCAAAGCGCCCTTCTCCGCGAAACGCTTTCCGCTGCGGTTGACCACCAGGTGCGCGGCCTCGAGTCGTGCCAGACCTTTACTGAACTCACTGGCACTGATACCAATAGCCCCGGCAGCATCCCTTACAGAAGGGCTGCGATCCTGCTGGGCATCTGACCACAACTTAAGAGCAATGAGCGTATCTTGAGGTTTTAACATAGCGACCTCGCGCGTTTCCTGTTTCGAATATGGAAACACTATAAAGCACAAAAATTTTTGTTGTCAATAGATATGTAGATATCCCAGCGGACAGAACCACGCCGGGTCACATCACCCGCTAAGTGTAAACAGCCTGAGCCTGATAGCCTGAAAGAACATAATCAGACAGGACATATTGGCCTGAGAGTCATGACACTTGGGGCCTCGTGACTTCAAAAGAGCTTTGAAAGCCCGAAATTAAATCCGGAATAAGAGTAGGTGTCTTCAGAAAGGTAAGATACGAATTCGCCGTTCACAGTAAGGCCCGGCTTAATGCCCGCCGTGACACCTAAACCATACGACAGCCCCGTGTCCCCGTCTGTTGTCTCTGCGTCCGAATCAATGACCTCGGCCTTGAATTCCGCCTTACTCACACCCAGCAAGCCATATAAACGAAAGCCAGCAATGTCGCTCGTCTGAACTTTGGCAAATCCAGAGAACATACCAACCAGAGAGACATCAACATCGGTCGTACCGACCTCAGTAGTGTCACCCTCCAGACCGAACGCATAATCCGCTCTCAGGCTGAAATTATCCGTCAAAGGCTTCTCAAGAGAAATCAGCCCACCGATAGGAGATACGCTATCCCCGCCATCTTCTTCATAGCTACCCACCTGAACAGATGCACCTGCGATCAAACCATGCTCGACGACGGGACGTTCAGCATACGCTATCGATGAAAGTACACAGCAACCCACTACTACTAGTTTCTTGTTAAACATATTCAGCCAAAATTATTGTGAAGGATGATTAAAGAGTAGAACGGGTGTTAGGAGGTGGCGAAGAGTGGCCGGAAAAGAGCCTGATGAAGTAGCCTAGTTACGAACCTAGTGAAAGCACAGCCCCTTCAGCTCATTTGAGTCGTAAGCAGCTTTGAATGCTTCAGAACCATACAAGTTAAACGTCAGCTCATTCTTAAACTTGAAAAGCGGCTCATTCCAATCCGAAGGAAAATCGCCCCCTGTAACGGACTGCTTCCAGCCCTCTTTTTCTTTGTAACTTACCTTTGCCCCGCTCTCTGGCTTCAGTTCAAGGCAGTTAAAAATATAAGCCGCTCTCCCATGAAGCTCGCAAGGTAAGAATTCACCATTGCTTGCCAAAACGTCGTGCAGTGCGTCATAGCCTTTCTGATTCATCAGTAAAAGACCAGCCTTCCAGAGGCTTACATCCGCCAGATCAACAGAGTCTTCATTCTGAAAGTACGAGAGGTCAATCGGCTGCCAGAAGTCAGCAACTGTCATGTTCACCATCGGCAAAAACATTGCCTGTTTCTCGCCGATAGAAGGATCGAGTACATCGAGGTAATCATCAATATCAAACACGATTGATTGGCAATTTTTAATGTCGGCATCGATTCGGTGGGTGGTCATATCCGCATGATCAAGAGAACAAAGAAAGAATTCATATGCAGCCTGTCACTTTTAATATTTTGAGTCTAATAACTCATATTTCCTCAAACATGCTCACCGGCACGTCATCAAAAAATCGACAGAACGGCTTTGAACCAACCAGTGTCACGCTTTGCTTTGCACGGGTCATTGCCACATACAACACGCGCTTCATCAGGCTGATTTCTTCAGCGTGATCTTCCTCAGGCATTCGCTCAAGAAGGCGCGCTGGGTATTGCGCATCGTGCAGCCCCATAATAATGACGTGATCGAATTCCAGGCCTTTCAGCTGATGAAAGGTAGTGACGACAACCCCGCCATCAAAACCGCCCAGACCTGCACCTTTTGCACTCTGAACCTTCAGGCCGCGCTTCTCGAGCGCCATTTTGGCAGGGTACATCTGACGTGAAAACGGCAGAACCACCGCAACGGTTGTGCTTCTCAGGCGCTTGAATTGCCCGGCAATCCAGTCATAACCTTTATCGTAAGCATCCTTCGGGTTGGCGCCGATGACCATCTTAACCTTGTCGCCGCTTTTCATCGGGCGTTCAGGTGCCGTGTAGTCGCTGTTACCGGTCACATCGTTATCAATCAAGAGGTGTGCGGCTACATCCATAATCTGCTTGGTTGTGCGGTGACTCGCTGATAAGCGCCGCGACCGCCCCCCCTGGACCTGAATCCCCACAGACGACCAACTGAAACTCCGCTTATAGATTTTCTGGGCCAGATCACCCGCCATACTCAACGAAACACGGGGAATTTTTACTGCGGCCAGTAACCAGCTTTTATCGAAATCCTGTACTTCATCAATCATCACATGATCATAACGCAGCTTATCCGGTAGGACTTTTCCACCTTCACGCAACGCACGCAGCACCAGTCCTGCAGGATTGTCGTAGTCTTCCTGCTTTGTTTCTTCTAGCCACTCTTCATACAGCTCGAATACACACCAGATAAAACGCCGGTCTTCCTGCGATACCCGTACTGACGTTCCCCGACCTGTCCGCTCAACAGCAAGATAATCGTCCAGCCGGATCATGTACTGACCAAAAAGCCAAGCGATCTCGTCACCCCACCAGGTCAGCAACTCAGGGTGCTCTTTCAATTGATATAGCCTGTGTTCGCCGACCTCTCCCCGCGCGGTTTCAATTAGCTCCTTCAGTTGCTCAGCTCGCTTTTTGCCATCGACCCAGCCACTGAATTCAAACCCAAGTGCTTTCGCGCAACCGCGTGCCCATTCATGGAAAGTCTGAACATCAACAGTGTTTTTCATACCCGACTTAGCGAAAGCTTTCTTCACGTAGGCCGACAATGCCGAGTTATAAGTCAGAAACAACAGTGACCCTTTATTCATTGCTGACAGAATACGGCCAGCGCGAGCCGCCAGGACAGTTGTTTTGCCACTACCCGCTTGTCCGCGAATCAACAGATGATCCGCCGGATCAAGATCAATCACAGCCTGCTGCTCTGGCGTAAAAGTAATCGCAGGGGTAGCAGGCGCCACCTCTTCTTCCGAGGCAGCCGTCTTACTGGTTGAGTCACTTTTCGGGCCTGCCACCTTCCCATTCAGGCTCCACTCATAACTTGAATTGGCCTCAACCTTACGTTCAGCTTTAAGCGAATACAGCGCTGAGTTCACATCATGGCGATCGACGTGCTTGCCGAACTCATCGCTGAGTATCTTAGCCAGATTGCGGGCCTTAATGGGCGCGTGTAACTCGATCAGTTTGAGTAGATGCTTCTTTAAGACTAAGGTGTCCATTTCTATTACCTAAAAAATGTAGCTTATTACTAACCTGCGGATCAGAGTCCTTAATCATTACAGAAGTAGATCGAAGACGGTATCCACCAATCCATCTCCTTTGAACAGAATCCATCATTTTGAAAATCAAAATATTACATCTACGTTCAATACCGTTGAAGTATGTTTCCGTTTAAAATACTTGGTCAGATTCTGACAAGTCGAACAAGGCACTGGATGCGACAGCGATAACAAGTTTGTCTTCGATGGGGAATGGCATACTTACGAAATATCCTCTTCTTGCAGCAGCCCCTCGAGACGCTCCTTAACATTGGCTGTTAATCGCTGAATTCCCAACACCCGACACAATCCAGATGGGTCATTACCCAATCCTCTGCACCTGATAATATTTTTCAGCTCTGTATCACAAATCCAGTCGGGCTTGGCGGTCTCCTCCGAGCGATTGTTCACGCGTGCATACCGCTCCTTATATGATTCACCAACCCCTTCCGGCCACCAGAACCTACCTGTACTCTCTTCACCGAAGTCACAATGTGCCGAAGCAAGATCATTCACGCGATCAAGCATTTTTGTTCCAGCGCGTTTGAAAGAATGGGCCCTTGCAATGCGCTGTAGCAACAACAACTCATGAACGGGTCCTTCGGTGTTGATAACCGTCCTGATCATTTCAGCCAAGGATGTGCTGTATGCATCGTCATAAAACTGAGTTGGATCGAAGTTAAAAACGGACAAATCCGATATCTTATAATCTTCAATCACTTCGGATTCTGAATCAGAAACCAAACCCGCTAACGTTGCCGGTAGCTTGTCTTCTTCAGTGCCTTCCACATCGTCGTCGGACACTTTTTTATCCGTGGCAAGCGGCTCGCCGGAAGCCTCGAGTTCCTGACGACGCTGCCGATCTTCAGCCAGTCGCTCAGTAAGTTTGGTATGTAACAGGTCGATCTCGTATTTCTGATTTACCCACCAGTTAGTCGACCAGACTCGCACCATATGCCAACCCAGCCCTTCCAGAACCTGCTGACGAATCTTGTCACGCTCTCTGGCATAGGCAGAACTGTGATACATCGCACCATCACACTCAACCCCAGACAGGTAAATACCGGGAATATCCGGATGCACAACACCAAGATCAATCCTATAAGCAGACACCCCCACCTGCGGGTGGACTGTCCAGCCTTTTTGCTGCAAGCCTCTGGCAACCGCTACTTCAAACGGTGATTCAAAATCTCCCAGAGAACCATGAACCGCTGAGGCAAGAGCAGAAGCACCACGCTCTGCATACTCAAGAAAATGTTTCAGATCAGCCACCGCCGTCGCTTTGGTACGGCCTAGGTCAATCTGATCAGGCGACAAGGTTGAAAACACAACCATTTCAGACCGGGCACGCGTCATAGCTACGTTCAATCGGCGCTCACCACCGGTTCGGTTAAGCGGACCAAAATTCATCGTCACATGGCCAGCTTCGTCAGGGCCATACGTAATACTGAACAGGATGACATCACGCTCATCACCTTGAACCGATTCGAGGTTTTTCACGAACACCGGCTCCAGCGAGTGCTCTTCCGAAAATGCCCATTCAATCGACGGATCTGCGGAACGTGCCTTATCCAGTAGGTCTTCTATCAAGCTTTGTTGCTCAGTATTAAAAGTCACAACACCAATCGACTGGTTACGGACGGTTTCATCCGATGACGTCAGACGGCTAAGAATCTCCTCAACAATCGCTTTTGCCTCACCTTGGTTATGGCGGGCTTTACCGCGCGCATAAAAACCCTCTGGTTTTACCAAGCGAACGCCTTTGTCTGGATGAACAGGCGCCGGGAATGTAATCAAAGAATTGTCGTAATAGCGGCTATTGGAAAA
>Ga0208203_1000683_pt1 | contig 14838 bp, 6 predicted proteins | sample DeeseametaMP2914_FD_184167 | JGI IMG/M metagenome (GOLD analysis project Ga0208203, IMG submission 184167) | Marine microbial communities from the Deep Atlantic Ocean - MP2914 (SPAdes) | ecosystem: Environmental > Aquatic > Marine > Oceanic | place: West of Santa Cruz de la Palma, Atlantic Ocean...
ATATCGAGGCCTGATATCACAGTGCTTTCTTTTGCATTGCCAAACATAAAGGCTAAACAAACCGCTAACGCGACTACGCAAAATGTAAATGCTAGCCAAAGCTTGTGATGCCTAAATTGTGTTGAATTTGTAAAGGTAAACATAGTGCTCTCTTTGGAAATCTCTTGAATTGGATACATCACGCGTTAGTCCGGCCACCGCCAGCGTTTATAACAAAACGAGAGTCTTGCCCAAATCTGATGAAACTGTCGAGGGTCAGTTTGGCTCAGCAATGTGACATCTTGATGGCAGCGAACTTTAGGAGCATAAAAAAAGACACACAAACCAAACAAAATCAGTAATTTAAGCAAGGGTCAATTTAGCTCAGCCAATTGCAAATAGGCGACAATTACCGATTGTGTACCGCTTGTTCCATCAAATCGTCATATAACTGTCATGCAGCATTCTTAGGGTACTCATTCACTTACTTAGCACTTATTCAAAACGCCTTTTTACTGCTTAATTAATTGGAAAATAAATGAAAATTAAAACCGCGTACTCTTCTCTAACACTTGCCTGCATAGCGGCAATGGGCCTTAGCGTCGCTACACCTGCTTCAGCTGCTGATGGCGTAATTATCGGTTCAGTAAAAGACGCCGCACAGACGCGCAGCTATACCGGTGCTCAAATTAAGCTTAAAGAATTAGGACTAGTTACTGAAGCAGGCACAGACGGTACATTTCGGTTTCCCTCTATTCCAGAGGGTACTTACACGCTAGAAATTTCTTATCTTGGTGAGGAAACGGTTACGCAAGCGATAAAAGTGACAGACAACGGCATTGCGCGCGCAGCCGTGGAGTTTGGCAGCGGCGATACTATCGATGAGATCTTGGTGCGTGGTCAACGAAGCGGTCAGGCAAGTGCCATAAACCAGCAGCGAACGTCAGATCGTATTTCGTCTATTGTATCCGCAGATGCCATTGGACAATTTCCAGACCAAAATGCTGCTGAGTCGTTACAGCGTTTACCTGGCTTGTCGATTGAGCGAGATCAGGGTGAAGGTCGTTTCGTCGGCATACGCGGTATCGACCCCAACTTGAATAACGTAACCATTAACGGCTTGAATATTCCCTCGCCTGAATCAGGCGTACGTTCAGTAGCCCTTGACGTTATTCCCTCTGAACTCATCCAAACGTTAGAGGTGTCTAAATCGGTAACGCCCGATATGGACGGAGACGCCATTGGTGGTTCAGTCGCGGTGAAAAGCGTGAGTGCGTTTGATAAGGCTCGTGATACCGCGAGCATTACCGTGCAAGCCAGTCAAAATGATTTACGCGATGAAACCAGTCCAAAGCTTTCTGGTACGTTTACTAAGAAGCTTTCGCCCGAATGGGGGGTGGCTGGCGCCATTTCCTACTTTGACCGAGATTTTGGTTCAGACAATGTTGAAAGTAACGGTGACGATGAGCTTGAGCAACGTCACTACACGATCACTCGCGAACGTTTGGGTAGTGCGTTAAATATCGATTTTCGTCCTGACTTCAACAACCAATACTTTCTTCGCACACTTTACAGTGAGTTTTCTGACGACGAATACCGTCAAGGTAATATATTCACGTTCGATGGCGAAGACTCAGAAATAGAAAGAGAAAGTAAAGACCGCTTTGAAAGCCAGAGTATTTTTACTGTGGCGCTTGGTGGTGAACACCAATTAGATACCTGGAAAGCAAACTGGCAGCTCGGTTATGCAAAGTCTGATGAAGACGAGCCAGATGCACTGTATTACGTATTCAAAACCGAAAATGACAGTATCGACGCAGACTTAAATACTATGCGTCCAACCGTGTCACAAAACGCTGATGCCATGGACTTATCAACCTATGAAGTCGATGAGATCAGCTTTGAAGATAACTACACGAAAGATACCGAAACCAGTATTAAATTCGACGCCGCCCGCCCCATCAACCTTGGTGGCTATATCGGTGAGTTAAAAATTGGCTCGAAATACCGAAGCCGAGAAAAAGACCGCGACAGCAGCATCGCTATTTTTGATGGAGAATTCGACGACCTAGACGCTTCGCAATTCGGAGCTGCCAGTCCAGACTACTCTCTTGATGACTTTGGGCCTGGGCTTAATCGAAGTGAAATGCGCAAATACTTTAACGAAAACCGCGAGAGCTTGGAATTAGACAGCCTAAATTCTGAAGTAGAGTCTCGTGGCGCGACCTATGTGAATGAAGAGGATATTTTTGCCGCTTATATCATGGGCAGCGTAGATATAAATAAACTTCATTTGGTAGCAGGTGTACGCTATGAACGTACTGACTTTTCTACATCGGGTATGCGAGTAGAGCTTGTAGAAAACGAAGAAACTGACGTAGAAGAAGTGGTAAATACGCCATGGGAAGCAGAGCGCGACTACGATCATTGGTTACCCAGTGTAAATGCCAGATACACTGTTTCAGATAAACTTCAGCTTCGCGCTGCCTACACCCAAACTATTTCAAGACCAAAGTTTGAAGATGTAGCGGCATTTCAAATCATCGAGAGCAAAACAGAAGAAGATGATGGCGTATTTGTGACTGAACGAGAGGCGGAAGTTGGCAACCCTGACCTTCAACCTTACGAAGCACAAAACGTTGATTTGTCGATTGAATACTATCCAGGTGACATTGGTGTAGTTTCAGCAGGGCTGTTCTACAAGAATATCGATAACTTCGTTGTGTACGCTGATGTTGCAGGTACAACCGGTTGGGAAGGTTTTGAAGAGGTCATACAGCCAATTAACGGCGACTCTGCCGATTTAACCGGCTTAGAACTTTCTTGGGTGAAAGCTTTCAATAACGGTTTTATTGTTTCCGCCAATGCTACTTTTACTGATTCTGAAGCGACTACCTTCTTAGATGGCGAAAAATTTGAAACCCAGTTACCAAATCAATCAGACCGTATTGGCAACATCACCATTGGGTACGAAGCGAATGACTTCAGTGTACGTCTAGCCACCACCTATAAAAGCGACAATTTCGAAGAGATTGATGGTGACATGCTCAGATTTGAAGACGACCACGTACAGGTTGATTTCATGGCGCGCTACTACATCAACGACAGCATGCAGGTGTATTTCAACGGCATCAACTTAGGTGACGAACCTTTCTACAACTATTTCGATACGCGCAACCAAAACGCGCAGTATGAAGAATACGGCCGCACGTTCGAACTTGGCTTTACTTGGCAGCTTAACTAGGCAGGTATATCGAAAGTTAATTATCGGGTTTGAAGGCCGTAGGTAGTTTGGCCTTCAAACCTGCTCTTAATAATCTGTAAGCCATGCTTTAGTCGATGCGCCATGCATGGTTTGATCTCAGTAAGTTTCAGGACAATAACAACAATGACCAATAAGCGTCACACCAAAACAGTTTTTAAAACCACAATTACCACAGCGGCACTTTCAAGCGCACTTTTGACGTTGTTCGGTTGCGCAGCCTCTCACGATACTAATACCAGCGCAGATACCAGTGCAAATATCAAGTTAGCGCACAGCGAAAGCCAGCTAGTAAAAGCAGAAAGCCAAGACATCGCATTACCGCTAACAAAGCTAAAAAAGGGTTTAGGCCTGACTCTGCACTACCAAACGCACGCCGACCATTCTAACACCCAAAGCGCTTACAAAGACGCTTACAAAGACGCTTACAAAGACACCCATACTAACAACACTAGCAAGGACGCCCGCGCCAACAACAAACATAAAGTTTACGATGACACCCACGCTATCAACATTAATGTTAACGAACATAAGGGTATTTCACTAAGTAACTCTGAAGGAAAAAAACACTTCATTGCGGGACATTACACCTTAGCAAATGCTGAAGTTGTGGAGTCTAATTCAAAACAATGGGTGTCTTTAGTAGTGTTCAATAACAACACCCAGTACATAGAGGTGTATCGCATTAACGCCGCGTCTCTTGAGATTGATCAACCGCAAACTCAATTGACCAAAGGTTCTGAAGCCATTTGTGCTACAACATCAAGCGCTGGCGAACTGCAAATTGTTAATATCGATGCGACAGGCACATTGAATCAGTATGAATTTTACAACGGGCGCTTTTTATCGCTTAGAGACTTTGCGATAGGTCCAGGCATTAAAAGTTGCGCGATAAATGCCAACACCGAAACGCTATACCTTGCTGACGAATTTGCCGGTGTGTGGCAATTAGATACCGATATTGAAAGTGAGCTAGCAAAAACCCTTATTTTTCACGATCAAGATGTGGCCATTGAAGGTGTAGCCACCCTATCTTCAACGACGGTAGATGGCGTGGATATCGCTGCCTGGGTGAGTCCGGATGCCAGCGGGATATGGCTCAAAGCACCATGTCTTACGCAATTTGTCTCGCTAATAAATACGGCGAACGAAAGTAACTCAGCAGCTCGCCAATTAAAAGCAACCGACAAGTCTACTTCTATTCAGCCTGAATTCGTTCACCTGTCGTTAAGTGAAGAAGGCTCACACATTTCTCTTGTTGTTGACGATGACTTATCAAGCGACGTGTTTTCTGCCGAACTTCCCTCAAAACTGAGCGCAGCTTTGCTTCATCGACAATGCGGCACCGATTTTAAAGCTACCTCGCCAAAAGAAAATCACATGGAGAAGGCGTATACAAATAACAGCGCATCCCAACATGCAAACCTCACTATCAAGGTTAAACCCGATGTTGAAACTGACCCTGTGGAAAATCATGGCGACGCTGCTGACGACCCTGCCATATGGGTCAACTCGCACAGCGCTTCACAAAGCCGCATAATCGGCACCGACAAAAAAGGCGCATTAAATAGCTATGACTTAGCCGGCAAGCTAGTGCAAAGCCTTCCTGTTGGCAGAGTGAATAACGTTGATGTGGGATACAAGGTATCTGTGGCAGAAACCAAAGCTCGGCAAAGCGATACGCCACTTATCGATATCGCAGTGGCATCAAACCGGTCGAATAACAGTTTGTCTGTATTTGAAATAGATAAACGCGGTCATATGACTCAGCTTGGCCACATAAGCACTACACTCAATGATATATACGGCATGTGTCTGTTTGTGTCAGGCGGAATAGCTCATGTATTTGCTAACGACACCAGTGGCCGCTTCGAACGATATAGCGTGTCTATCTCCCCAGACAAAGCTGTTGATGGACATTTAACACAGTCCTTTTCACTGCCCTCACAGCCAGAAGGATGTGTTGTGGATACTAAAACGAGCACGGCATACTTAGGTGAGGAAGGTGCTGGGATTTGGGCCTTGGATATTACTTCAAACAGCAATCAGCCTCAGTTCATCGCTGAGATAGAAGCCCCGGTAGAAGCTGATATTGAAGGGCTGGCTCTGTTTGATGTAGATTCACAAACTTACCTAATCGCATCTAGTCAGGGTAATAACAGCTATGCTATCTATCACGTACACACTGAGAACCCTGAAGTCTTGGAACTGATGGGGCTTGTTCAAATTACGGCAGACAAAGCCACGCAAATTGACGGCGTGTCGGAAACAGATGGGCTTGATGTAACCAACGCTAACTTGGGAGGAAGGTTCACCGAAGGGCTTTGGGTAGTGCAAGATGGAAGAAACGTCATGCCTAGCGAGACCCAAAACTTTAAGCTAGTTGCTGGTGCTTCACTTAAAGATGCGATCAGAAAATTAGCGAGCGCCAAGCGTGAACGCCACTCACACATGTAACAAATAATACGAAAAGTAAATAAGAAGGAGGCGTTAAGCAAGTTAACGCCTCCTTTCTGGTATATGATAAATGCATGGTGCCGCACCAGCTTCTGGCCTTTCTAACCCAGCGCCGCACCTTCATTCATTACGCTACCTGCAGCGCTAAATCCTACCAAGCTAAATTAAAGTGCGTTAGTCTAGCCCGCGCGCTGGTATCCATCATTTAATTGAACATCAATAGCCCGTAGCACTGCCGTTCGATTAATTGAGCCTAACAGTACCCCGTCATCATCAACAATGGGGTAAACTCTCGGCTTTTCCTTTAACAGCAACTGCGCTAACTCTATTACCGACATATAAGGTTTGATAGAAATCACAGGGGTTTTCATGATTTCCCCTACTCTACAAATTTGTTCGCGATAGTAGCTTGACGCAATCATTTGAGCGATACAGTCTTGCTCAGACAAAAAGCCCACCACTCTACCTTTGCTATCGAGTACCGGACCACCACTCTGCCCACTGGCTAATAACACTTCGACAGCCTGCGCAACGGGCATATCGACATTAAGCTTCACTGGGTGAGTATTCATATAATCACTGACTTGCAACGATTCCATTTTCAATTCTCCAGCCGTGGCGCCTAATGTGACCGATACTGCGACTTAATTGGCGTTACGGCACTTCAATTATTTTTAACCACATGTGAAAGCAATTTTCCCCCACACTTTAAGATTAGACGTTTCGTTGCATACAAGCCAGCACATTTAACATTAAAATAACAAATAGTTTTTCAGTGATCAGTCTTTGTAAATTGCCACTTTCACTTCACCATTTATGTCGACGCTAGCGCGGTACATACCCGCAGAATTGAACGGCATAGCGACGTTACCTTTAGCGTCAATAGCAATCACACCGCCATCGCCACCGGCTTTTACAAGTACGTCGTTAACTACAGTGTTCGCAGCGTCATTTAACGTTAAACCCTGGTACTTCATTCGCGCACAAATATCTGCTGCCACGTTGTATCGAATAAAATATTCACCATGTCCTGTGGCCGATACCGCGCAGCTTTCATTGTCGGCATAGGTCCCCGCTCCAATAACAGGCGAGTCTCCAATACGTCCGTACCGTTTAGCCGTCATTCCGCCAGTGGATGTTCCCGCGACAATGTTGCCTCCTTGATCCAATACTACGGCTCCAACAGTGCCAAAGCGCTCATTGCCTTGCTGCGAACCGTAACCACTCGATACCTGCTGCATACGTGCTTTCGCTTTATCTAAAGCTTGCTTGCGAAACTCGGTATCAAAAACGGTGTTGTCTACCTGTTCAAGGCCATTTTCTTTTGCGTAATCTTCAGCGCCTCTCCCTGAAAGCATAACGTGTGGAGATTCATTCATTACCAATAACGCAGCCTCTATTGGGCTTCTTATTGTTTTCACCCCCGCAACAGCACCTGCATTTTTACTGCCGCCGTGCATTATCGACGCATCAAGCTCGTGCTCACCGTCGAAGGTATATACCGCACCGATGCCAGCATTAAATAACGGCGAGCTTTCAAGAATTTTGATGGTTTCTACTACCGCCACTTCACCTTTTTCGCCTTTCTGCAACAAGGCGTAGCCATGCTGCACCGCTTGGGTTAATACGCTTTTGTAGTCCGCTTCTTTTTCTGGCGTCATCGATGATTTTAAAATGGTTCCTGCACCGCCATGAATAGCGATAGCTACGGGTGTTTTTCCTAATTGTTTGGAATCATCCGCTAATGCGGGAACACTCGTAATGGCAAACGATGCAGCAAGCGCGCCTATTGCATACAGTGCATGTCGAACTTTATTGGGCTGGCGAAAAATACGAGATGGGTTCAAAAGCTTTACTCCTAATAGCTACGTTTTACGTGCGCGCATAATCTGTGAGATGGTTTGAGTACAGATTTCTAGAATCAATTCAACGCGCTCTGTTGATGCGATTTTTACGCGACCTTAGACGTAAGATGACACAATTAGCTTAGGTAGGCTAGGCTACCTCAAGGATCTCTAAGAAAGTATTAAGATCATCGGTGATGGAAGGGAGTAGCGCTTCAGCGTCTTCCCACTTTTTCGCCTTTGACAATTCCCATAAGCTCTCAAAGTCTCGTTGTAACTGTACGGCACCAATATCTGCAGACATACCTTTGAGCTTCAATGAAAGCACCTGAACCTTTTCGAAGTCTCGACTATCAACAGCCTGCTGCAGTAATTTAAGCTTGTCAGGCGCGCTTCTGGAATACAGGTCGCAGACACGAGAAAATAGCGCTTTATCGCCCATTATCCGAGCAATGGCATCGTCTTTTTCCCAACATCCATCAAGCCCCTCTGAATTGTTTTCATCAGCTTGAGTTTGATTGACGTTATCAATTTCAGCCTCCTTCTCCGAGCCCTCGCGAGCGGCGATATCATTAGCTATTTTCGCGTTTTTTAACGTGGGGGCTATTTCTACTTCAGACTCTTTACTTGACTGAGCCTCTGTTCTTGAATGCGATAGCGTGTCGCAGTCCATTTCTTTTGAGATGGCACTCAACAAACTGTCAACCAGTGGGGGTTCGCTGGCAGTGATTCCGGTACCTGACCTCGTATCTGTATCATTAAGCTCTGCACTTGCTAACGCCGTTATTTGATGCACTAACCATTGTTTCACTTTAGGAATAAGTACATCGGCCATGACAGGCTTTGTCGCAAAGTCGTCCATACCTGCCTCTAAACATTTCTCTTTTTCGCCGAGCATGGCATTGGCTGTCATGGCAATTATAGGTACATCTTTGTGCATCGCTCCTGCCTTACCTTCTCGTATGGCTCGGGTAGCGTCATAACCATTCATATTAGGCATCTGACAATCCATCAATATGCTGTGAATTCTGCGGCCTTTGCTTTCACATTTCGTCAAGAACGCCACAACTTCCTCACCATCGCTGCAGGTAAACAATTTAACAGGTAAACTTTCCAGCACTCCCTTCGCCACCTCGCGATTGATCATATTGTCATCAACTATCAATAAGTTGGCATTCTCAATAGACAATTGCTGCTCAGTATCGTCTGCTGCCCCTTCATCGTCTGAGATGTCCTCAGCTTTCCCTTTACCCGATGAGATATCTGACTGGTTTAATGTATATCCCGACAGCGCAGCGTCTAACCCTTGTTGGACAATTGCAAAACTCGACCTGAATAATGGCTTTGGCAAGTAAAGCGGCACAAGGTGATTGAAGTGGAAAGGTGTCCCTTCTAGTTTTTGAAGAATATAAACCACAGGTAACGAACCAGCGTCTTTAGTGGCAGCTTGTGCCTGCCATATATCATCTAGCTCACGAATGAGTGAACTGGCCTCGTCCACAATAATGGCATTAAATTGCGTCCAAGGTATTGTTCCTAATTCAGAATGCTTACCTATTACTTGCGGCTCTGCACCGACGTGTAAGGCTAAACAACAGATGTTTTCCTCTAAAGGTGGATAACTTGCAGAAACACCGATTGTGATCCCGTTAAGCAGCATACTTTCGTTTTCCACCGCCATTTTATGCTCGAACGCGCTGTCGTAAGTTGTTTCAGGAAGAGTAACGAAAAATGAGAAGGTGCTGCCTATGTCAACTTCAGAATTGAACGTAATGTCTCCTCCCATAAGCTGGCTCAATTGCTTGCAGATAGACAAGCCAAGTCCGGTACCTCCGTATTGGGTAGCAACAGATGCATCAGCCTGCGTAAACGCGGTAAACAGTTTGGGCTGATTTTCTTGTGCTATCCCTACGCCCGTGTCACATACGCTGAAATGAAGCTGTTGTGTCCCCGCATCTACATCACTTAACGATGCTTGTAGCTTTATATGCCCTTCTTCAGTGAATTTAATAGCATTGTTCAATAAATTACTAAGAATTTGGTTGATTCTGTGTGGATCTGAGTTTATTTCCACGGGGGGAAGACCTGTTGTGTCAACAAGAAGCTGTAGTCCTTTAGAAGCTGCTTTAACGGTAAAGACCTTGGCGATAGACTCGATAAGTGCAAGCGGGTCAAAATATTGATTATTAATATCAAGCTTGCCCGCTTCAATTTTAGACAAGTCGAGAACGTCGTTAATCAGCACACTGAGATTGTTGCAGCTAATTTCCATCATGGAAACAAGCTGTTCAGCTTTCTCATTGAGGGGCTGACGCTTAAGTAGCGCCAACGAGCCAACTACCCCGTTTAACGGTGTTCTCATTTCATGGCTAATATTAGAAATAAAAGAGCTTTTAACACTGCTCGCTTTTCGCGTCTTTTGCGTCGCTTCAACAAGTTCTTTCGTCCTGCTTACCACTTTTTCTTCAAGCTTCAGGTTTACCCTTTCTATCGCGTCTTTTGCCTTTCGTTCGTCGGTCACATCTCTAATTACAACAGCAACGCCTGAAAACTGTGACTGTTCACCCCAAATGGTAGATGCGGTTATAAGTAGCGTGTGCTCTTCTTTTTCGTCATCGGTGTAAGGGGTTGTAAAGGTACTTTGCTTTCCGCCTTTGGTGAGAACCGATTCAAGCCCTAATAGAGAAAGCTCCTCAAATGACGAATAGTGATGATTTAAAATAAGCTGGCTTGGGATCCCAAAAAGTGACTCGGCTGCCATATTCCAACTTTTCACCACGCCAGCAGAATCTACGCTAAAAATCGCATCTTTAGATATAGCGATAATAGCAACGGACTCACCGCGCACCTTAGCCAGCTCAATGTTTTTACTGTTACTTCGGTGTACGAAGAGTAAAACGCTTACAAAAATTAGCGTAACTACCCCAATTACACTGTAAACGCTAATCCTCTTCTCATTGATAAGGGCTGCCACTTCTGACTGAGACAATGCCGTATGAAGAAAAAACGGGGCGGTTTGCTGATTTCCGTTTATCGTAAAAGCACGAGTGACCGTATACAAAGATGAGTTTGTCTGTGCGGTCTGTTTAATTTTAGCCCTGCCTATTTTCGAAGGGCTTTCGAACTCGCTCGCCCAATTCACCATAGGATTTAAATCTCTGGAGAAGGACTTATCACTGTCTGGATGACTGACAAAAAAGCCTTCACTGTCGGTAACAAATAGTAATTGATTGCCGACAAGCGTTTGTTCCATTTGCGACAGTAGAAACTGGGCGTTTACATTCATGATTATAAAACCATAACGCTCACCAGAGCTGCTGAAGATTGGAAGAGAAAGGCGAATAACGCTTTTATAAGGAAACTCGAGATTCCCATATTCACGATTCAAATTGATATCTGAAATATAAAACTCGCCCTTATTGCGCTTAACACTCTCTATGAAGTAACTTCTCGCTGCTTTAGGTTGTAAATCGTTGTCCTTAACTACTAAAACACTTCCCCCGTTTCTTTCCACCCGAATAAACTCACTTCCATCCTCATTGGCTTGAATGATCCTTAATTGGTCGACTTCTTCGTTATTTTCGATAAAAGCAACGAAAATCGTTTCTAGTCGCTGCTTCCACTGTTCCAACGTCGTACCGTCTTTGGGGTCTAGATTTTCATTTTCAGTCGCGCGGACGATGCCGCTTATAGGTGGTGTCTGATGTAGAAAGTTAAGCGCATTGATATACTTTCTCACCTGAGAGTTTGCAGCATTTTCAGCACTGGCGGCACTCTCTTCTAATGCCGTGAAAGTTTGAGATTCAGCCGTCGCTTTGATATTACTTTCGAACAAACCAACAACAAGTACAACAAGCACTGTTGCAAGTACTAACGCTAAGCCTAAAGTACTCTTAGCTTCACTGATGGATGAACTGGATTTAAGGAACGACAAACAGGCAATATCCGTATAAATTTTGATAACTTAAAGCTAGTCATCATTTTGTTAATGCGCAAGTTTCGCGCGATACATCAAAACGCAAAATACTCAAAAAAAGACAATGATTAACGCGTTTTTTTAAGTCTTGCCGATGGCTAACAAATAAATCACTGTTCATATTAACGCCAGCATTTGGTATTCAATTTCTCGCGGTGTACACTGCCATCAATATTTCTCTAACATCGCAATAGTGGTTATGCACGCACCTACATTTTTGTGGCACGATTTTGAAACCTTTGGCACCAGCCCACAAAAAGATCTCCCCTGCCAATTCGCTGCAGTAAGAACTGATATGGATTTAAATGTGATTGGTAAACCCATAAATATCATGAGCGCCATTGCGAATGATTATTTACCACATCCAGAAGCGTGTTTGGTGACCGGCATAACACCGCAGCAAACCATTCGCGACGGTTCTAACGAAGCTGACTTCGCCGCGCGAATTTATCAGGAAATGTCGACGCCAAATACCTGTAGTGTGGGCTTTAATAGTATCCGATTCGACGATGAAGTTTCCCGCTACCTGTTTTATAGAAACTTTTACGACCCATATTCACGTGAATGGCGAAATGGCAATAGCCGTTGGGATATAATCGATTTAGCGCGAGCGTGCTATGCACTGAGACCCGATGGTATTAATTGGCCACGCCGAGAAGATGGTGCACCAAGCTTTAAACTTGAGGCGTTAACTGCAGCTAATAATATTGGCCACGAAAACGCTCACGATGCTTTGAGTGACGTCTACGCCACAATAGCCCTTGCTAAACTGATAAAAGAAAAGCAGCCTCGCCTTTTCGATTATGCGCTGTCGTTACGCAGTAAACACACGGTTATGCAGCAAATTGATCTCACTAAACCATCGGTATTGCTTCATATCTCGTCTAAACTCCCAGCCTCTCAAGGCTGTTGCACTTGGGTTATGCCTGTGGCAAAGCACCCAACCAACAACAATGCATTTATCGCTATTGATTTATCGCATGACATTGACAGTTTAGTGAATGACACACCAGAAGAGATTAGACAGGCGCTTTATGCCCCGTCAGATACATTTGACGATGCGTTAGAAAGACCAGGGCTTAAGCTCATTCACGTCAACCGCTCGCCGTTTATTACCACAGCTAAAGCAATGACAGAAGACAATGCCGCACGACTAGGACTGGATCGCGAGCGCTGCTTAGACAATTACAAAGTACTTGCCAGTATGCCCGAACTCGCCACTAAAATCGTAGATGTCTATGATGACGACATTCAAAGTGGTGAACTGGATATAGATCACGCGCTATATAGTGGTGGGTTTCTTAATGACGAAGACAGAAGGTGGTGTGAGCGTGTAATTGAAGCACAGCCCGATGATTTAGCCACTCTGAGTGAAAAAACACAGCACGAAGGGCTCAGAAAGCAGCTATTTCGATACCGCGCTAGAAATTATCCTAATACACTGACCGCAGATGAAATGACCAGGTGGCAGCATCATCGCCAAGCTCGCCTGACTGATTCAGCTTTTCACGGCTCAATCACATTAGAAAACTATATGATGCGGTTGGAATCACTGGCGCATGAACACAGCGACAATCCTGAGAAGCAGGCCATTTTACGCGCACTTTACCAATATGCCGAAAACCTTTGACGGGCGTTTTAGAACGCCTTAAATTAGTAGATGAAAAAAATAGACAGGCCGAGAACAAGTCAACGTCAAGTAATCGATAGATGCCGCCGATAAAAAGAATACACGTGCGCAAGGGAATAAAGAAGTTATGAATGGCGTAACAATAAGCTTCGACAAATCAAGAACCTACATTAACTTACAGTTAAATCCTTCTGATTTCACGTCAGAAGTTGATAGTAGGGAAATAAGAAAGCAACTAGAGAGCGGAGAAACTAAGCGGCTGTATGTTTCTGAAAAAGCGTTAAAGTCGGCCTGTGATACAGCTAATCATTATTTTAAGACGGGTGATAGCACTGTTGTACAGGAGCGCATTGGCGAGCGCAAAAATGCTGAAATTGAATTTCGCATTCCCGAGGATGGGATGCAGGCGAACCTTGTGCTGACCACACCCTATGGCGGTAAACTTCCCTCATTAAGTACCGTTAAATCTCTAGCAGTAAAAAACAGAATCATTCGTGGCTTAAGCACCAAAACCATTGAATCTATGCTTACCCAAGCAAGGCAGTCTCCTCCAGGCACAGTACTAGAGCAAATTGTCGCGAAGGGCCTACCAGCTAGAAATGGCAAAAACTCAAAATTTATTCCCCTGGTACCAAACGCACTTGAAAGGGTGTTAAAACCCCAGACGGGTGATGGCGAGCGCGTGGACATGCGTAATTTAGGCGAAGTAATTTGCGTTAAAGTGAACACGCCTGTGCTGAGAAGAACCGAGCCAACTCAGGGCCGTTCTGGCTTCGATATCAAAGGGAATAAAATTCCAGCCGTTGCGGGCGAATGGGTTAACTTTAAAATGGGCAGCGGCACCGTGGTGTCCGACAGCGACGCCAATTTATTAATGTCTGCAATTTCTGGTATGCCGAAATACCGAGACCAGATAATGAACATTGACGATACCTTCATTTGTAGCGGCGTGAACGTTGGCTCTGGGCACGTGAATTACGAAGGTGCAGTATTGGTAAACGGCGATGTTACAGAGAAAATGCAAATCAAGGCCGCTGGAGATGTAACCATTAACGGCTTTGTGGAGTCGGCGTATATCGAGTCTGGCGGCGACATCATCATTACCGAAGGCGCGATGGGTAAAGTTAACGATACCCAAGGTGAATTCCAATGCCAACTAGTCGCAGCCGGCAGTATCCACGTTCAACACGGTCAAGGCATTGATATTCAATGTAGCGGTAATATTACCGTTGGTCGTCAGTTGGCGTATAGTCGCCTGCGTTGCGGCGGCGCAGTCATAGTTGGACAAATTGATAAGCCCATGGGAAATCTATTTGCTTGTGACATTATCAGCCAAGATCGCGTTGAAGCTGGCACTTTAGGCGCTGTATCTGGCAGTACGTTGAAAGTTGATTTTAGCCCAGGCTTTAACCAATTGTTAGAGCGCAAAGACTCTTTAGATGAATTGTTGAAGCAAATTCGCGAAAACAATCTTAAACACAAAGAAAAGATTAACCTTATTCAAGGTAAGAAAGTGCCTAAAGAGCTTCAACGTAAAGTAGCTGAAGCGTTAGAGCTTTTTAACAATGAGAGCGCATTGCTGGAGTGGCTTGAAAACAAAGCCAACGACGTCAAAGCAGCAAAAGAAAACTACCAATCAGATATAAAACTTATCGCAAACAAACGTCTTTATCCCGGAGTATCGGCGAAG
>Ga0208203_1000685_pt1 | contig 14817 bp, 16 predicted proteins | sample DeeseametaMP2914_FD_184167 | JGI IMG/M metagenome (GOLD analysis project Ga0208203, IMG submission 184167) | Marine microbial communities from the Deep Atlantic Ocean - MP2914 (SPAdes) | ecosystem: Environmental > Aquatic > Marine > Oceanic | place: West of Santa Cruz de la Palma, Atlantic Ocean...
TATTCGGAGTTCTCAAAGCCTTTAAAGCAAAATGTTAAGAATTGGATGAATAAGGGCGAAATAACCTTACCGGAGCTTTTTCATATCTCCGAAAGAAATTTTATCGCTTTATTCGGAACAATATTGCTTCTCGTTTTAATCGTTTTAAACCTATTTTAGCACTTGCATGGAAGGGAGGCGCTTAGCCTCCCTCGGTTTCGAGCTTTAACTGGTTCCAGGCATTCATTCCTCCGGCCAGGTTATATACGTTTTTATACCCTTTTCGTAAAAAGATACTGGTTCCCAATCCTCCCCGGTGCCCGACAGCGCAGGTGACCACGATCTTTTGGTCGTGGGGTATGTTCGCTTTATCTATGCAATCCTCAAGGTGTCCGACATAGCAGTGCCTAGAACCTCGTATATGGCCTTCATCTTCGTATTCGTTAATCTCTCGCACGTCGTAAACCAAATAGTCGTCTAAGCCGTCTCTAAGCTCTGAGACGGGCATATACCCAGAAGATTCAATGGGCATCCCTTTGTCTCGCCAGGCCTCGAAGCCGCCAGCAAGAAAGCCTTTAATTTTTCCCACACCCAAACGAGAGAGGAATTTAAAGCTTTTATCCAAATCACTTTCTCGCTCCATCACAAGGTAGACGTCGGTGTCTTCTTCTAGAATCCAACCACCAAAAACAGCCAGGCCCTCAAGCCATATGCTGTAGGAGCCTTCAATATGTCCCGAAGCAAAAGCTTCAGGAAGGCGAGTGTCGATAATCAAGCCGTTATTTTTGGTCTTTCTTTTGAAATCATCCGGAGAGAGCGGCGAGATAAAGCTGGGCGCTCCTGATATTTCTCTTCCTCCTTCCCAGTTAACTTTCTCCATTAAATCGAAGTAGGGAGGCCTTGGAATGCGCTCATGAAGTTTATGTCGAGCAAATTCGTCTTTATTCATAGTGAAGACGGGATTATAGCCCAGCTCAAAACCTAGGGTGGAGCGATCATATGAGGCCAGGGCACCACCACAGACCGAACCTGAACCGTGAGCGGGGAAAAGCTGGGTTTGCTCTCCCAGAGGCCTTAGCTTTTTATTGATGGAGTCATAAAGGAGAAATGCGTTTTCTTTAGTTTTGTCCGGGTCTATCAAGTCGGTTCTTCCTGTATCACCTATAAATAAAGCGTCACCTGTAAATAAACCCCAGCAATCCTCCCTGCCCTTAAGGTAAAGAGCGTAGGTGACACTTTCAGGAGTGTGGCCAGGGGTATCCAGAACCTTGAGAGTAAAATCTCCGACTTCAAGACTTTCATTTTCTTTCAGATTTAAATCACAATGTTTAAAAATTTCATGAGAACCTCCGACTATTTTCGCTCCGGTGACTTCCTTGAGGCCAGCGCTTCCCATGACGAAGTCTTCTTGACGGTGGGTTTCCAATATATACTTTATTTTGAAACCCTCAGACTGCGCTGCCTCCAGGTATTCGCTAATATCTCTTTTAGGATCGACGATAATTGCGCTTCCTTGATTACCTAACATATACGATAGGTGGGCAAGACCCTGGGCTTTAAACATTTTAAAATACATGGCGGTTCCTCCCTACTTTTTTTGGTCATATATTGCAATCCTTATGCCGAGTGCAAGAAATTCAAAGGGAGCTCTCTGAAGTTTTGTTTTAGAGATCTACCGAGATAAAACCTTCGGTTTTTAATCGAATCATTTCATACAGGCCATTTTCAACGATGACGACATTGGAGTGTAAATGTTCTTTCTTCAAGTTCATCTTTTTCAGTGTTATACCACATGCTTTGACCTCAACATTCTTTGGTGTTGATTTGAATAGCTCTCGAGACATGGAACTTTCTTTTTTAAGGGCGTTGACGCCTTTGCCTCCACAGACAACGATTACAGCCGAGTCATAGTTGATAGGGAACTTTCCCTTTCTCATTTGTTCCAAAGTTAAAATGGCGGCTTTCAGATGATTTGTTTGCCTAACCAAAAAGGCCACTTTTTGTGATTGTTTGGCCATTGATTGTGAGGAAAAGGTCAAAAAGACCAAAGCCAATAAGAATAGCGCCTTTGTTTTCATAAATTCGCTCCTATGATTCAACATGATTGTGATTAACCGTCGCCAACGCCCGGTTTTCAAAAAATACCAAAATTAGACCGCCCATAATGGCGACATTTTTGAACAAAGGGCCTAAAGACTCGACGCTCGTTTGCGCCGTTAATGTGATAGGAATCAACACTCCCATTAGCGCGAGCGAACTCCACTGAGGCTTTAGGTTGAACATCAAACCAATCCCTCCTGCCAATAAAACCGCGCCCGTGGCGACGATGAGAAAGGTGGGGTCAAAGAAATGTTGCAAAAGGGGCCAACCCGGTGACGCCTCCAAACGGTGAACGAGCTTGTTCGGAGAAAACAGGTGACCGAATCCAGCGACCACAAAAATCAGACTTAGCATAACTCTAAAAACCTTAAAGTGAATTTTGTTTTTCATAAATCTCCTTGCGACGTCATCGTGCTGTTAAAATCGAGTTCCTCTTTCAATGGGAAAAGCTTTTTTCAAGTCTTTAAAACCGCCAATGTTTTTGGCTTCAATGCCCTTGTTCTCAAGCATCTTTCTCACTAACTCAGCTCTGCTTCCACTCCGGCAGTAAAGGAAAATATTTTTGTCTTTTGCCAGCTTTTTAATCTCTTTCTCCCATTCTTTTGCTGATTTCACTTTAGATAAAGGAAGCCATACCGCTCCCTTTACCATTCCTTGTTCTAATTCACTCTTCTCACGAACGTCGACAATAATCGCCTTCCCGTTACTAACTTGAGAATAGATTTCGTTTAGCTCAGTATTCGAGATAGCTGCTGTGGAAAAAGTGGTCAAAATGAAAGCAATAAATTTTTTCATGAGTATCCTTCTGTCGTTCAAGATTGAAAAACGTTTGCGTATTGGACAAGGAATAAAGATGCGAAGCTGACGAGTATCCACAGTACGACCCCAAATATCAGGGGTCTAGCTCCAACCTGCCTGATTTTATTCATGCTGAAAGTTAGTCCAATTAGAAACAAAGTGATGGCAAAGCCGGCCTTCGATATCTTTTTTAGGGTTTCTTGCAGTTCCAGAGGAAGGTCGAAAAATGTGAAGATAAGCGAGAGCGCCAAAAAACCGAAAATAAACCAAGGTAGCTTAACTTTGGTGCTTCCATCTTTCCTGGAGTAAACACTAAAAAACAAGGTGACGGGCACTATCCACAAGGCTCTTGTTAGTTTTACAGTTGTGGCCACTTCCAAAGCTTTTGATCCATAAATTGAAGAAGCGGCGACGACGGAGCTTGTGTCGTGTATCGCGAGGGCCGACCATAACCCAAACTGTTCTTGGCTAAGAGCAAGCATTTCTCCAAAAAATGGGAATATGAAAACCGCCACGGCGTTTAAAAGGAACACAACTCCCATGGAAACTGCTATCGCAAGTCCGTCGGCGGCGATTACGGGAGCCAAGGCTCCGATGGCGCTGCCGCCGCATATCGCGGTCCCCATGGTGATGAGGGTTCCTTGATCTTTGTTCATTTTTAACCATTTAACTCCCAAGAGTCCTAAGACGAAAACAAAAATAATGCTGATAAAAGTTAAACCGGCACCGTTGGCACCTTGTTTTAGGACGGAGTTGAAATTTAGAGAAGCTCCCAAAAGGATAACACTTACCTGCAAAAGTTTTGAACTCCACAACCTCGCCTTGCTCTCTCTGCTTTTATTATATGGAAGTAAAAGAGCAAGAACTATTCCAGCCAATAAAGTGTATTGGGGTGAAAGAAAACTCATAAGCAATCCTAAAACAAGGGTTGAAATCAATTCAAGTCTATTCTTGAATAGGCTTTGAGTCAAAGAAAAGATAAGGAGATCTTGTGATTAGGAAAAAAATGTTTCCACCGATTGGCATTCTGTTACTTCTGATGGGAGCCTGCGCGAATATTGATCCAGGTAAAGGAAAAGAGCGGGTTTCTCTACTTTATATCGGCGATATTCACGGACAGTTTGAAGAACATCCTGAAATGTTCTGGTCAAAGAATGGCGGAGAAGAGCAAACGGTTGAAATCGCCGGAGGAGCAGCGAGAATTGCTTCCGCGGTGAAAGAGATCCAGTCCCAAAATTCTGATGGTACGGTGTTTTTTGACGCTGGAGACACTATTCAAGGAAGCGCGGACGTAGCTGTTTCCGAAGGCGAGGTCGCAATACCCATCCTTAACGCTTTGGACTTCGATTTCGCCATCCCAGGGAATTGGGAGGTTGTATACGGAACAAAGCGCTTTAAGGAAATTTCTAAGCGGCTGAAGTTTCCATTCTTGGCCGCGAATATCTTCGATACAAAAACAGAGAAAAGAGTTTTCGCGCCTTACAAGATTATTGAAAAAAAGGGGCTAAAGCTCGCATTTATAGGATTTACCGATCCTGACGTTCCTAATCGGCAGCCGCCAACGTTTAGCAAGGGCTTCTCTTATAAAGGAGCCGAAATTCTGCAACCCTTGATAGATAATTTAAGAAGAAAAGAACACGTGGACGGCGTCTTCTTGGTAACACATATAGGACTTCCGAAGGCCGTGAAGCTTGCTGAAACGGTAAAAGGAGTCGATGTGTTGTTCTCCAGCGACACTCACGAAAGAACCTATGAACCTATCGTGAAAGGAGATACATGGGTGGTGGAGCCAGGAGCTTTTGGATCATTTCTAGGAAAGCTGGACGTATATAAGAGCGAAAGCGGCAAGCTTAAAAAAAGTTGGAATCTTATTGAGCTGAAGGCCAAGGACTTCCAAAAAGATAGGCAAGTTTTGAAAGTCGTCAAAGAGACACTGAGCCCTCTTGATAAAAAACTCGACAAAGTAATTGGAGAGACCAAGGTCACACTTGCCAGATACAATGTGATAGAAACAAGTCTAGACGCCTTGTTGGCGGACGCTCTCAGAGCTTCAACCGGCACGGATTTGGCCTTTTCGAATGGTTTCCGTTTCGCGCATCCAGTTGTACCAGGCTCTATTCGGGAAAAAGATCTTTGGAATTTTTTCCCGATAACCACACCTATAAAAACCGGGAAATTGACTGGAAAGCAAATTAAAAATTTCTTGGAGAGAGAAATTGAAAACGTGTTTTCAGAAGACGCTGAAAATCTTTTTGGAGGTTGGCTGCCACGGGTTTCCGGCCTAAAGGTGGTTTTTAATTCCTCAGCGCCCGCGATGAAGAGAGTCAAAGAGGTTCTGGTTGGAGGACAGCCGCTAGTCGAACACAGGCTTTACAGTGTCACAACATGTGTTCGGGAGGGAGATCCGGATACCACGCTTTGTAGGATTCCAAATGGACGCGATATCGAGATAAAAGAATTTGACGCGCATGAAGCGGTTAGGAAGTATCTCGCGAAAAACTCGCCCATCATAACTTCACCCGCTTTGAATCGGTTTATTGGGGAAGACCTATCAGGAACAGTAAGATCACAATATTTTAGAAAATAAGGAGATTGAATGAAAGCTATGTATAAATTGATCCTTTTGCCAGTAGTACTAATAGTCTTTTTAGGAGAAGCCTACGCAAATGATTATAACGTTGTATTCGATATCACCAGCAGTGACAAAAAGGATTGGCAATCCCTGCTTAATAACCTCGAAAACGTGAAGAAAAGTGTAGGATCGGCTTCTCAACTTGAAGTTGTCGTCCACGGGGGAGCGTTAGGAATTCTACTCAAGAAAACAGGCTTTCAGGTTGAGCGAATGAGGAAAATCGCGGCGTCAGGCGTAGAGTTTTTGGCCTGCGAAAACACGATGAAAAGAAAGGGAGCAAAAAAATCTGATTTGGTTGGTTTCGCGGGGACGGTTCCGGCCGGACTTGTGGAAATCATAGATAAACAGGCCAAAGGGTGGGCGTATTTAAAAATTGGCAAGTAATGGCGCGAAGTTTTCACGTCATATAGTAAAAAAAAAAGGGGGCTTTATGAGTCAAATAATATTTCATCAGCTTTTTGAGAGGGAAACGTCATCTTATACATATCTTTTGGGAGATCCGGAAACAAGAGAGGCCATAATCATCGACCCCGTTGTCGAAATGGTGGAAAGAGATGTGGGCCTGGTTAAAGAACTGGATCTGAAGCTTAAATATGTTTTAGACACGCATATTCATGCGGATCATATTACCGGGTCAGGTGAAATAAGAAAGAGAACTGGAGCGAAAGTCGCTATAAGCGGTGTCTATAACAATAGCTGCGCGGATATCCTGCTTGAAGATGGACAAGAGCTTGAATTCGGCGGCAGAAAAGTAAAAGCTTTAAGCACCCCAGGGCACACGGCAGGGTGTATGAGCTTTAAGGTTGAAGATATGGTTTTTACTGGCGACGCTTTACTGGTAAGAGGATGTGGGAGGACGGACTTTCAGGATGGATCAAGTGAGAAACTCTTCCACAGTGTTAGAGAGCGCTTGTTTGATTTCCCGTCTGTTACGACTGTTTTTCCCGCCCATGATTATAAAGGGTTCACCAAGACTTCGATTGAGATGGAGCAAAAGCATAATCCAAGGTTGAGTCTTTCAATAGATAAAGAGAAGTTCAAAGAAATAATGGCCAATCTCAATTTGGCAAATCCAAAAAAGATACATGAAGCGGTTCCCGCCAACCTTCAATGCGGGTTGCGCGAAAAAGAAAATATAGTCAACAAAGGAGTCAAAACGGGGATACCCACCATTACTCCCGAGGAAACACATTCAAAGCTTGGCCATTTAAGAGTCGTTGATGTGCGAGGCTTGGACGAGTTTAATAATCAGCTGGGGCATATACCTGAAGCGGATCTCGCCACATTGGGGGAGGAGTTGGAGGAGAAGTTGAAGCGCTATCAAGACAAAGATCGTGACACTGTTTTTGTTTGCGGATCAGGCATGCGATCCGCAAAGGCAACCAAATTGGCCATGGAAAAAGGCCTTAAAAATGCCTATAGCCTTGATGGCGGCATGAAGCGTTGGAATGAACTTCATTTTCCGGTTGAAAGGGATATGGGAGGCTCTTAAATTTTTAAAACCCAAGATTCTGATAAATAATGAAAGCTCCCATGAGAATGAGGAAGACACCGAAAGCCACTTTTAATTTCTCTTGGGAGACAAACTTCACCGCGTAAGACCCAATCACCACACCCAAGATTGAAAAAGAAGTGAATTTTAAAAGGAAGCCCCACGGAATCTCCAAAAGAGAAATATAGCCCGCAAATCCGCTGAATGAATTAAGACTAATAACCAAAAGAGAGGTGCCAACCGCTTTTTTCATGTTCACCCCGCCCAGGAAAACCAATGCGGGTACGATCAAAAAACCTCCGCCCACGCCAACCAGTCCAGTGAGGATGCCAACTCCGAAGGCGGAGATTAAAAGAGGAGCCCACTTCTGAACATCTTTCTTTTGCCCGGTTTCATTCATTTTTACAGGCCGAAGCATAAAGAAAGAGGCCAAAAGCATGATGACGGCAAACAGCCCTAGTTGAAATTCTCCGGTAAAGAAGACAGACGCTTTCGCTCCTAGAAAAGTTCCAAGCATAGCTGATCCGGCGAAGACAAAAGCTTTCTTAAAAGCGACATTTCCGGCCGTTTTATGCCTCCAAACCCCGATCAAGCTGGTGGTGCCAACGATTGCCAGGCTCAACGCTATGGCAAGCTTTGGGTCCATATCCATGGCGTAAACTAAAATGGGGACAGTGAGAATTGAACCACCGCCTCCTAAAAGACCTAAACTTATTCCGATAAAAACCGCTAAAAGATAACCTAAAACCATAAGTATTCTCCAGTTAGCCTTTAGTTTAGTCCTAAGCCTCGTTTATTACTTTGATGGCCATCAAATAGAGGAAGCCGCTTCTAAAGCCTTTTCATAATCCAGCAAATGAAATTTTCTGCCTTCTTTTTTCAGAAGTCCCTTTTCCTGCATGGATGAAATTACCCTTACCACGCTCTCCAAAGTTGAACCCGCGAAATCCGCGATCTCTTTGCGAGTCCAAGTATACTCTGGGTGTTTGAGTTTCAAAAACACCAAGCTCTCCACGATGCGATGGTGGGCCGATTTGTCTTGGAGTCCTGAAATTCTAAGCTCGGAAGCTCCAAGCTCTTTGGCCAACACTTTTGCGAGCTTTCGCAGAATTTCGGGGTTTTTCTCGTATATTTTTTTGAACTCCGGCTCTGAAATCTCGTAAATTTTGGCGGAGGTTAAACAAACAGCGCTTGCGTGATATTTTTCTTGGGCGAGTAAGGAGCGGTGGCCGAATATATAGCCTTTGGAAAAAACCCGAAATAGCGTATCATGTCCGGTTTCGGAGGTGTGGGTGAGTCCCACTATGCCTTCCTCAATAAGGTATAGCGCTCTGGGGTCGTCTCCCTGGTCATAAATTGTCTCGTTGCGCTTGAATTCCCGTTTTTTGAGTTGATCAAGTTCTGGTGAGAAAAGATCTATCATTTTCCATCCGTTTAGGTCTAAAACCTTGAAGGCCATCAAAGTTTTATGCATTAAATTATGACATTATAAGTAATTAAAAGTACGCCCCCAAAGGAGCTAGCTATGAAACTATCTGTAAAAGCCTTTTTCGACGCTCAAACGTCAACTTTAACTTATATAGTGTACGATGTTGCCTCAAAGGACGCAATTATCATTGATCCAGTGTTGAACTACGATCCGAATTCAGGGAAAATCAGCTTTGATTCACTCGATGAAATACTGCGCTTTGTTGAAATGGAGAGGTTGAGGCCTCATTTTGCTTTGGAAACTCACGCCCATGCGGATCACTTAAGCTCTTCGCATTTTTTGCGCCAAAAGTTTCCAGGGCTGAAGATTGGTGTTGGAGAGAATATAGTGAAGACACAAAAGTTCTTCAAAGAGAGATTCAATTTAGCGAGTCTAAAAACTGATGGAGCACAGTTTGACCGTCTCTTCAGAGACGGAGAAGAGGAGCAGGCAGGATCTTTAAGTTTTAAGGCGCTCCATACCCCCGGACACACTCCCGCTTGCGTTTCTTATTTAGTTGGTGATGCGATTTTTGTCGGAGATACGCTCTTTATGCCGGACTTTGGAACGGCACGAGTGGACTTCCCGCAAGGAAGTGCTTCTGATCTCTACCACTCCATTCACAAAAAATTATTTGTACTTCCAGACGAGACAAGAGTCTTTGTGGGACACGATTATCAGCCGGGTGGAAGGGACTTGGAGTTTGAAACGACGATTGGCCGGCAAAAGGCGGACAATATTCAAATAAACGCTTCCGTGTCTAAGGAGAATTACATCAAGTTTCGAGCCGAGAAAGACGCAACACTTGCCGCTCCAAAGCTCTTGCTGCCCGCCATCCAAGTAAATATTGACGGCGGCAAACTTCCTGAGCCGGCAGGCAACGGCGTTCGCTACTTAAAGATTCCATTAATTATTGAAGATAAACAATAAGGAGAAAATACGCATCCATATTTACAGGCCCTCGTAGGGGGAGTTTTAATTGGAATTTCCGCAAGCCTCATGCTCGGGGGACTTGGACGAATTGCGGGCGTTAGCGGCATTTTTATGGGAGCCCTGGTAGGTCCTCCCGGAGATAAAAGTTGGCGCTTCGCCTTTGTAGGAGGGCTGCTGTTCGGGGGAGCGGCGCTATTGATTGCGAAGCCTGAGCTCTTTAGCTACGACTTAAAGAACTTCTCCGTCTGGCACGGGGTTGTCGCGGGCCTACTCGTGGGGTTTGGCACGCGCATGGGAAGCGGATGCACCTCGGGACATGGGGTTTGCGGCCTGCCACGTCTATCAAAAAGAAGCTTCGTGGCCACCTTGACGTTTATGTTTTTCGGCATTTTGACCGTCACCCTAAGAGGATTATTATGAAAAACTTTGTAAGCTTTCTAGCGGGAGTTGTTTTTGCCGTAGGGCTAGTGGTGTCTGGCATGACAAATCCTAATATTGTTATTGGATTTCTTGATCTCTTTGGAGACTGGGACATGCGTTTGTTGTTTGTCATGGGGGGCGCTGTCGCCGTCAACCTTGTTCTTTTTAAAATTATTTTAAAAAGGGGAGCGCCTGCTCTAGACAACAAATTTCACCTGCCCACAAGATCGGATTTCGATCTGAAGCTTGTTTTGGGAGCCGCGTTGTTTGGGATCGGTTGGGGTATTTTGGGTGTATGTCCAGGGCCTGGACTCGTGAATATCGTGACTTTACAGCCGCTTTTGTTGATTTTCGTGGGATGCATGTTTGTGGGAATGTTAGGGTATCGTTATTTGTTCGAGAAGAAAAACTGAAAAAAGGGCCCGCGGATTAAGATTCGCGGGCATCACGCAATTATAGTTCTAGCGCGTTGTAACCCAAACTCTTTAATCTAAGCATTTCATAAAAAGCGTTCCCAACCACCTCCACCATGGGGAGGAGATCCTCTTTCGGTATTTTCAATCTTGTGATGGCCTCGTTGCACACAGCTACGGTAACGTTGTTTTTCTTGGACTGTATTATCAAGTCTTTCAGGGGTGAGTCTTTTTTGACTTCATGGACCGCTTGTCCATGTATCACGACTTTGGCGACGGTATATCTCAACTTGGTCTTGTCCGCTTTCATGTCTTGGAGCATCTTTAGAACTCCTTTCACATGCCTGGGCTTGGAAACCTGTATCGCGATCTTTTGCGGTTCGATTTTCGATTCATTCGCCTGACTTTTCAACAATGGGGTCAGCAAGGCTCCCAAAATTAAGGTGATGGGAAGAATTCTTTTAATAGTAAACATCTACGCCTCCTGAATTGCGGTTTTAGTTTTTGATAATCCTCTCTATTTTGTGCAAAGATATTGTCTCGCCTAAGTTGTACAGCTCCCCGCTGGGGCTTTGAATGAAGTAGGCGGGCACTCCAACTAGTCCGTTTTTCTTCAAGAACTTGGTGATCTTCTGGTCCCTTCTAGTCCAATCCGCCAAAAGCAGTTTAACTTCTTTTTCCGCTATAAAATCCTTGAACGAGGCCGTGTTGATCACCAGTTTTTCATTCACTTTGCAGGTGAGGCACCAGTCGGCGGTGAAATCCATAAAAACCCATTCGCCTTTAAGAGCTTTCATCTTCTCTTCGGACCAAGATTGCCAATTCAATTCTCCTGATTGCGCGACGATCGCTTCGTGTTTGGAGCGCGCGTTCAAGTTTTCGGAGGTTAAAGTCGCGGTGATCAGCGCCAGGGGAATGGAAAAAGCCAAAATGTTTGCAAGCGCATTCTTGGTGATGTTTCTTCGCAAGAAAAAGGCGAAAAAGGTCATGATGAAAATAAGGTTTATTTGAATCCCAAGGGAAGTGTAATCGATTTGAGCTGAAAGCACGCTGTATAACCAAGCAAAGGTGAATAAAAGGGCAAGACCCAAAAACTTTTTCAGATGATCCATCCATAGGCCAGGTTTAGGCAAAAAAGATATCAGTCGAGGGAAAAAAGCGGTGACAATAAAAGGAGATGCAAGGCCAATCCCGGTAAAGGTCAGAATTAGAAAAATATTAAAATTGGAGGTGGTAAAGGCAAAGGTAAGCGCGGTTCCAAGCAGTGGGGCGGAACAAGGAGTTGACAATATGGTCGCAAGGATTCCACTCGAAAAGTCCTTTAAAGGTCCCTTTTTGAATTGAACCGAACCGGCCAACTTTCCTGCGGGTGTTCCAAATTCAAATAGGCCAAACATGTTAAGGGCCATAACAAAAATAACAGCAGAAACTATGAGCACAAAGAAAGGTGATTGCAATTGAAATCCCCATCCCACTTCTTCGCCTGAAGCTTTTAGGATCAAAACCGCAACGGCCAAGGCCCAAAAAGTTGCTATGATTCCTCCTGTGTATAACAGGTTGCTTTTTAAAATTTCTTGGTTAGTCGCTCCGGACTGTTTTATAAGTCCAAAAAGCTTCAAAGAAACGACAGGCAACACGCAGGGCATGAAGTTTAAAATTAACCCTCCCAAAAAGGCCATGAGAAGAATATAGCCCAAGGAGCCGAAAGATTGAGTGGACGGGGTTGAATTCAGGTTATCGGTTGAGGCGTCCGCTTTAATTGGCTCAAGGTTGCCCAGGTAGTTTTGAAAAGACTTTTGCCCTGCTGTTGAGAAGCTTTTGAAGTCCTTTTGAATTACCATCGCCTTGGCGTCTTTTGTGTTGAAAAGAAAGTCAATTTTTACGGGAGAGGGAAAAATTCCATCCAATGGAAGTGGCACTGGTGGATCATGGAATTCTCCGTCCCATTCTACATCCATAACTCCATAAATTGAGCCGCCTTCTCTGTCGAAATAAAGCCTTTCATCCTTGAAAGACAAAAGCGGCGAATTAAAAGGTGTTAAAAGATTTGAATCTTCTTTTAGAGTTTTGGCGTCCGCATTCTTGAGAATGTATTGCAGTTGGAGCTCATTCTTTTTGGAAGAGCTTGCTATAAACACTTGGAGTTCTTCGCTCTCGCTTTTAAGTGTTGGCAACAAGGAAAGGGAAGATTTTATTTGGCCTAAATCCGCCGGGAGCGCCCCCGTTTTCCCTGCGATGCCGCCGTTTGCGTTTGACTTTATGAGGAGTGACAAATCCGCTTCTTCTGGCAGGCAAATATTTTCACACACCAACCATTTGACCTTTATGGATAACGGTTCTAGGGCGTTTTTTTCTATTTGGTCTTGGTTCAGTTCAAAAAATATTGAATAGACGCCGTCATAGCCATAAACAGTGAGTCCTCCTGGCTCATTGAATCTTTTTGGCGCCGGCCATTCAAGTTCCTTTAGCTCAATTTCTTCTCCGGCGAGGGAGAACTCAAATTCTGGAGGCATTCCGGCGTCTCCCGGATTTTTCCAATAGGTGTGCCAACCTTCCTTGTTCTCAAACGTAACGGCCAGCAAATGTTTGTTGTCAGTTGTAAAAGCGTGAGCGCCAATTTCAACCTTAGGCTCTTGAGAAAAAACCATGCTTGAGAAAGTTAACAATAATACGTAAATTAAATTCTTCATAACACCCTTCTTGTGTATTCAAGTTGATACTTGAATACATTTTTTGGCAAATTTTTTTATTTCTCAAAAAAAGCTTCTGCTTTCCAGATGCCAGTTAAGCTAATGCCTGTTTTAATAGATAAAACTTTTCCCTTCTCAATAAATAATGTAGTAGGTGTTCCTCGAACATTCAGGGCCTGGCTAATTCCTGGAGCTTCAATAAAAGTGAAGGGGTAGTCATTTTTGGCTAAGAATTTTTTGATTTCGCTTCTTCCTTCAAAAGGATTGATCGCAAATAACGAGGATTTTGGAATTTTTCCGTTTTCCACCGATGACTTTAGTCTTGCCATCTCCAATTTGCAGGGAGCGCAGGTAGTCGACCAGAATATGGCCATAGCCTTTTTCTCTATGGGAGGAAATTCAGCTGTTTGACCCTCCTTCTCGGAGTTGATAACAAGGCTTTTCAGACCTTCAAGTTTCGAGCCTTCTTTTCGGAAATTGTTGGCTATTGTGGGAGCCTGATTAGCAATTAGAAAACCTAAAAGTAAAAGAAATATTATATTTCCACCGGAGAACCATTTTTTCATATTAAAAATCCTTTTAGCTGTTTCATTTAATTTGCGAGATTTAAATTTAGCATCTCTAACTGTAAGGCGCTAAAACCTGCTCCCTTTACGTTATACTTGATTCTGTTCGCTGCCTCGACAGAAGATGTCATTCGTTCACACCAAGAGCCGCGACAGAAGAAAACCAGAGGCTTCTTTGGATTAAAATCTTGAAGAAATGTTTTCAAATGAGAAGGCTTTCCATGATATGGAATGGCGGTTATGACCGGAATATAGGATATTTCGGCTTCTTCACGCAGGTCGATCAATGAAACCTTTTGTGTTTTTATTCCTTGAGCCAAACTATCAAGACCTTCTTTCCAATAAAGATCGTCTTTTAACAAAGGCCTGCTGCCGGCAATTAATTGCGACGAAATTAGATCTAAGACGTTCTTTTCCTGTAATGAATAAATTCGAAAGTTTTTATGTTTTTCAACGCTTAAAATACCTGCTTTTGCCAAGGCTATAAGATGCAACGAGGTGTTCTGAATAGACTGGTTAAATCTATCAGCGCAGCTTTCAACTGTTCTTGGACAAAAGGAGATGTAATTAATGAGCTTTAAGCGAATCGGAGAGCTTAATAGCTTAAAAATCTGAGCGCTTTCTTGGAAAAAGCTTTCTTTTAATTCTTTTCTTCCCATATTTCCTCTTTACGTTGTAATCAAGTGTATACTTGAATAAGTGGTGACGCAAGTAGATATTCCGCCCCCTCCAGCCCGAGAGGTGTTAGCAAGAGAATAATATGGATATTTTCTGAGTGGTCCGAGTGGTCGGACCTGTAAAACCGCAGTTTTTCCGTTTCAAACTATTTTCTTGGGCTTAAACGTGCTTGTTGGGTGTCCTAAGTAGTTGATTGTTCTGGAGGTGGGGAATCTCCTCCACAAAAATAGGCCATTGATTGAACGATCGATGGCCTTTTTTTTTATCTAATTGAAATCATTCAAATAAGGTTTCAACAACTTACCAAGTTTCAAATTCTTAAAACTGTCTGGAACTGTCCCACACTAACCCTCGTTGGCTTGTTTTGTGCTTGATGGTGTGCTTGTGCTGCAAAGCATGACATTTCACCAAGCACAAATCCACACACCCTCTTTCTCGTCGACTATCAAAGCCAACCAAAAACCGCTCTGGGAGCGGGACACGCAAAGTGGTCCTTGGACCACTTCTTGGGACCACTCTGCGTGGTTTGGCCGGACATAAGGAGGTCTAAAATGCCAAAACGAAGCCGAATTAAAAAACTAACGAAGGAATCAGAAGCGCTTAAACGAATGCGTTTATCCCGAAAGCTTTCTCAAAGAAATGCTGCCG
>Ga0208203_1000688_pt1 | contig 14797 bp, 7 predicted proteins | sample DeeseametaMP2914_FD_184167 | JGI IMG/M metagenome (GOLD analysis project Ga0208203, IMG submission 184167) | Marine microbial communities from the Deep Atlantic Ocean - MP2914 (SPAdes) | ecosystem: Environmental > Aquatic > Marine > Oceanic | place: West of Santa Cruz de la Palma, Atlantic Ocean...
TAAATCCTCCTACTGAGCCTGAATGCGTAATTCAGCACTTGAACGACTGATGTGACCAAGCAAGTTTTTCACATCACTGGTTTTTGGCTTAATAAGCTTGAAGCGTTTCAGCGTTGCGGCGAAGTCAGTAAGCAACGACAACGAGTGCTCGCTTCCTGTTTCTTCGTAATGCTGATTAATTAAGCCACGTAAGTGCTCAGCAAGAATCGCTTTATCTTCAATTGGCATTACATCGACCAGTTCCGCATTTACACGGTTATCAAGGTCGTCGCCATCATCCATAAGATAAGCAAAACCACCAGTCATACCTGCACCGAAGTTAACACCAACCGGACCAAGTACAGCCACGATACCGCCTGTCATATATTCACAGCCGTTATCGCCAATGCCTTCAACTACCGCAATAGCACCAGAGTTACGTACGCCAAAGCGCTCGCCAGCACGGCCAGCAGCAAACAGCTTACCGCCTGTTGCACCGTAAAGGCAGGTGTTACCCATAATGGCGCTGTCGTGGGCGTCGTAAGAGATATTGCGTGGTGGGTGAATAACAAGCTTACCGCCGGTCATCCCTTTACCTACATAATCGTTGGCATCACCTTCAAGGTGCATATGCAGGCCGCCAGCGTTCCACACACCGAAGCTCTGACCCGCTGTACCGGTAAGTTCAACTTTGATAGGTGTATCTTCAAAGTCGTGGTTACCGTGGTGTTTAGCGATTTCACCTGATAGCAATGCGCCGACAGAGCGATCCGTATTGCGGATTGGGTATTTAAGGGTAATAGATTTACCGTCAACAACCGCTTGCTGGCCGTCTTTAAGCATCTGCGCGTTCAATTCACCTTTATCGATAGGTGCGTTGGTCGTTTGTGAGCAGAATAAGCGCGTATGGTCGCCTGCTTTAGGCTGCGCTAGCAACGGAGACAAATCTAAACGGTTTTGCTTAGCGGTAATGCCATCTAAAACTTTAAGTAGCTCTGTGCGACCAACAAGGTCGTCGAACTTAGCAATACCCATAGACGCCATGATTTCACGCACTTCTTGAGCAATAAACTTGAAGTAGTTCATTACCATATCAGGTAAGCCAATGAAGTGGTCGTCACGCAGTTTTTGATCCTGCGTTGCAACACCGGTCGCACAGTTGTTCAAGTGGCAAATACGTAGATATTTACAGCCTAAAGCCACCATTGGACCTGTACCAAAACCAAAGCTCTCAGCGCCTAAAATACCGGCTTTTACTACGTCTAAGCCTGTTTTCAAACCACCGTCGGTTTGAACGCGTACTTTGTGACGTAAGCCGTTTTCAATAAGCGCTTGCTGAGTTTCAGATAAGCCAAGCTCGAACGGACTACCCGCATATTTAACTGATGTTAGCGGGCTTGCACCTGTACCGCCGTCGTAACCTGAAACGGTGATAAGGTCGGCATAGGCTTTCGCTACACCTGTTGCAATGGTGCCAACACCCGGCTCAGATACTAGCTTAACGGATATAAGTGCCGTTGGATTAACCTGTTTCAAATCGAAAATTAGCTGTGCCAAATCTTCAATTGAGTAAATATCGTGGTGTGGTGGTGGTGAAATAAGGGTTACACCCGGCACAGAGAAACGTAGCTGTGCGATGTATTTATTTACCTTATCGCCAGGAAGCTGACCGCCTTCACCCGGTTTTGCACCCTGCGCCACTTTAATTTGAATAACGTTTGCGTTAACCAAATAGTGAGGCGTTACACCAAAGCGACCTGAAGCCACCTGCTTAATTTTAGAGTTCTTTTCAGTTCCAAAGCGAGAAGGGTGTTCGCCACCTTCCCCAGAGTTAGACTGACCGCCCAGGCGGTTCATGGCAATCGCTAGCGCTTCATGCGCTTCAGGGCTTAGTGCACCAATTGACATTGCCGCAGTATCAAAGCGTGGGAATAAGTTTTCCGGTGCTTCTACTTCACTAATATCAATAGGGTCGCAATCAGGGTTTATAGCTAGCAAGTCGCGAATGTGCGCAGGCGCACGCTCGTTAACAAGCTTTGCATATTGCTGGTAGTCGTCGTAGTTACCAGACACCACAGCCTTTTGAAGCGTACTGACTACGTCTGGGTTATAGGCGTGATATTCGCCACCGTGCACGTATTTAAGCAAGCCGCCGTGATCGACAGATTTACGCTTAAGCCAAGCAATACGGTTTAGGTTGATAAGATCTTGCTGGAAATCATCGAAGCCCGCACCTTGAATGCGTGAGGTCACACCTTTAAAGCATAACTTCATCACTTCGTTGTTAATACCCACTGCTTCAAACAGTTTAGAGCTACGGTAGCTAGCAACAGTGCTAATACCCATTTTCGACATGATTTTGTACAAGCCTTTGTTGATACCCTTACGGTAGTTCAACGTGGCCTGCATAGGAGAAATATCTAGCTCGCCTTTTTCACAAAGCTGCTCAATAGTTTCATATGCTAGGAATGGGTAAACCGCAGTGGCACCTAAGCCAATCAACACCGCGAAATGGTGTGGATCGCGGGCACTTGCTGTCTCAACAACAACGTTAGCATCGCAGCGTAATGACTTTTCAACTAAGCGACGTTGTACCGCACCAACTGCCATTGCTGCAGGGATAACCAAGCGATTTTGTTTAATGTTTCTGTCAGACAGAATAACGAACGCAGCACGCTTGTTTTTAACCAGCATCTCGACTTCGTTACACACGCGCTCGATGGCTTTCTTCAAACCTTCTTGCGGCGCATACTGAAGCTCCACGACTTCTGAGTAGTAGTTGTCTGGGTTAAATTCGCGCAGTTGCTTAAGGTCGGTATACATTAGCACTGGCGAGTCAAACAATACGCGGTCAGCGTAACCTGAGGTTTCGCTAAATACGTTTTGCTCGCGGCCAATACAGGTTGCCAACGACATAACGTGGTTTTCACGTAGCGGGTCGATAGGCGGGTTAGTAACCTGTGCGAATTGCTGACGGAAATAGTCGTAAACTGTACGTTGACGCGAGGACATAACCGCCATTGGCGTGTCATCACCCATTGAACCAACGGCTTCTTGACCGTCTTTCGCGAGTACTTTTACAACTTGTTGAATTTCTTCATAGCTGTAGGCGTGTAGCTTGTGGTACACCGCCATGGCATCGTCGTCAAACACGCGTTTACCAATTAATGACGCGTCAAGCTTTTCAATTGGCGTTAATCGACGAATATGCTTGTCTAGCCACTCTTTATAAGGATGGCGTGCTTTTAAGTCTTCATCAATTTCAGTAGAGCGCCAGATTTTGCCTGTGTATGTGTCTACAGCAAGCATTTCACCTGGGCCTACACGGCCTTTTTCAATTACGTCAGCTTGCTCGTAATCCCAGATACCTACTTCTGAGGCTAGGGTAATGAAACCGTTCTTAGTAATAACGTAACGAGCAGGACGTAGACCATTTCTATCAAGGTTACAGGCAACGTGGCGACCGTTAGTTAAAACGATACCCGCTGGGCCGTCCCATGGTTCCATGTGCATAGAGTTAAACTCGTAAAATGCACGAAGATCATCGTCCATGGTCTTGTTGTTTTGATAGGCGGGTGGAACAAGTAACCGCATAGCACGGAATAAATCCATACCGCCGGCTAAGAATAGCTCCAGCATGTTGTCCAGCGATGATGAGTCTGAACCTTCGGTATTAACGAAAGGTGCTGCATCTTTGAGATCTGGAATAAGTGGCGTTGCGAATTTAGCAGCACGTGCCATGGCCCAGTCGCGGTTTCCTTTAATGGTGTTAATCTCACCGTTGTGCGCAAGGAAGCGGAAAGGCTGAGCAAGCGGCCAGCGTGGTAGTGTATTTGTTGAAAAGCGTTGGTGAAAAACGCAAATTGCGCTTTGCATACGCTCATCGGCAAGATCGTGATAAAAGGCGGGTAAATCTTTTGGCATTACCAAGCCTTTGTAGATCGTTACCAAGCCTGACAAACAAGCTACGTAAAAATCGGGATCTTTCTCAAGACGTTTCTCAGCGCGGCGGCGGATCATATACAAACGACGCTCAAGGTCGCGTTTCCTCCAACCTGCTGGCGCGTTCACAAATACCTGTTCAATTTGTGGAACACCCGTTAGCGCTAATTCTCCCAGTACTGAGTGGTCGACAGGCACTTCGCGCCAACCCACTACTGAAAGTGTTTCTTTTTCTAGTTCTTCATTAAGTACTTCACGCGCGGCTTGCGCAAGTACCGGGTCCTGACTTAAGAAAATCATGCCCACGCCGTATTTTTTGCTGAGTTTCCAGCCATTTTCTTCGGCGATTGCATGGAAGAACGCATCCGGTTTCTGTAGTAATAAACCACAGCCGTCACCGGTTTTCCCGTCGGCGGCGATACCGCCACGATGCTGCATACGGTCAAGACCGTGTATTGCAGTAGTTACCAATTCATGACTGGCTTCCCCATGAGTGTGAGCGATTAAGCCAAACCCACAGTTGTCCCGGGAATCATTGGGATTATATAAACTCATCTCTTAACTCCTTCAACCTTTTGACTGGGCAAGGTATGCGTTGCGTGTAGATGCGCCTAGGTTTGCGTATCACAACATTATTAGACGTCTTTTATGCCTGCGAGCGGTATTGCTCGCGGCGTGCGCCTTTCTTGTCGTTATTTTATTATTAGAGGATTCCAGTCGTTTCCGCATTTTTATGCATTATTGCGATGCGGGCCGTACAAAATACCCACATTAAAAACTAAAATCAAACGCTAAAAGTATAAGCTTTATAGTGAATTAGTATAAATATAATTAAGTCGATATTAATCAGTTGTTTACGTGTCATCATTTATGTTTGTAACAAAAATGTTATCAGTATTGCAAAGTTAATAACTCATCCCTTATAAATGATATTACTTCTCATTTGCGTTTTATTAATGAATAAATATGCTTTGAAATTGATGTTTTATGTTGTCAATAGCGGTTTGCGGTGTATTTTTATTAATTTGTAAAGCTATGGTTCCACTAATATAAGTAGTTTGCTATATTGGTTGAAAATTAACCACAGGTAAGGCTCGTGGTGCGCTGAAGGATGTTGATAGAGAGCCCTGTGTGTGAATTGAGTGTACGCTTATGTGGAAGGCGAAGAATAAAAATTCACTGTGGTGGCGTGCTGTTAAGACAATAAGGATTATTGTATGAATACACTACATGCTTCACCACTGCCTTTATTTAGTATAGATGATCATATTCTAACTGGCGACAATATCACCTTCAGGCTTTCTCCTAACACATCTGGGCGTTTTCAATCTGGATCTCCCGATACTATTGTTATTCATTTTACCGCCGGTAGTAGCCTTTCATCTTCGGTGAATGTCTTGACCAATGCCGATAGCGGTGTGTCAGCTCACTTTGCCGTTGGACGCAATGGTGACATTGTTCAAATGCTTCCGACTAATAAAATAGCGTGGCACGCAGGAGAAAGTTATTACGAGGGGCGTAGTGGCTTGAATCAGTACTCTATCGGCATTGAATTAGACAATGCCGGCCAGCTTAAGGCTAGAGGAGACGGCACCTTTGAAAGTTGGTTTGGCGAAATTTTTGGCGAGAATGAAGTATTAGCTGCCCAGCACATTAACCAACAGTCTATGGGCTATTGGCACAAGTACACCGACATACAAATTGTTAGGACGCTATCGCTGTGTAAAGCGTTGTGTAGTCACTACAACATCTCTACTATCGTCGGGCACGAAGAAATAGCGCCGTCACGAAAGGTCGATCCTGGCCCCGCTTTTCCCCTTCAAAGACTCAAAGCCGCTGTTTTGCAAAGTGATAGTGAAAGGTGGGCAACTGAGTCAAGTGATTCGAATTCACAGCGAGAGGCGCATGATCAAATTCAGCGGGATCTCGCTAGCCCTGTAAAGCGGGTGGCCAATGTAAGTGCCAATTCGCTGAATGTGAGAAAAGGGCCAGATGTTTCGTACCCAACTGTCGAGAACGGTTTGAATAAGGGCGAAGTGCTAAAAATACTGGAAAAGCGAGGGGAGTGGGCGAAAGTGTCTTACACGAAGGTGGGATGGGTGAATACCAAATACATTAATGAAATTACTGAAAAGTCGCCTTTCAAATCCTAATTCTGAGCAGGGCCACAGAGTTATGCTTTGACAAACCGCATTCCCGAAAAGAGGAAAGCCTGATAGGATAACCGCAAAATAAGCTTAAATTAGACGTACATGCATTCAGATTCACCAAACGATTCTTGGGCAATTCGCTTTGCCCAATTTGTTCAGCGTTTTGGCACTCTAAAGCTCAGCATATTGTTTGTTGTTCTTTCGCTTGTGTTTACGCTAGGGGGCTCATACGTAATTCGCGTGAGCATGGGAAGCCAGGTTCAGCCCGATGACTTCATCAGTGCTGTAGTACTGACCATGTTATCTGCGCCTTGGGTACTTTATTTCTTTAGTGAGTTAATCAAGCAATTAGAAAACTCACGTACCAACTTAAAGGAAGTGGTAAGCCAGTTGGAAAGTTTGCGTGAAGAAGATGTCTTTCTTAACCGCGAACTTCAAAGCAACATCAGACAGCTTAATCACGAGATAGAGCAGCGCAAGCAAGCACAAGAAGAGCGTGAGGCGCTGTTTAAAGACTTAGAAAAAGAAATTCAGGATAAATCAGAACAAGAAGCACAAGCACGCCGCTTATCAACCTTGTTACGTTCAATCATCGATGCCTCACCAGACTTAATATATTACCGAAATGAAGAAGGCAGGTTTGCTGGTTGTAACCGTATAGCGGAGCTTATGACGGGCAAAACCGAGCAAGAGCTGCTTGGCTTAACGCCAAAAGACGTATATGAGGAAGAGCTTGCCCGCCAAATTGTAGCGAGTGATCACGAAGTTCTAGAAACCAACGCCAGTATCACAGAAGAGCTGTGGCTTCGCTTTGCTGATGGACGTCGTCGTTACTTCGAAATGAAGCGTGTACCTTTCTTCGATAAAGACGGTAATCGCCTTGGCTTGTTGTCGTTCGGTCGAGACATGACTGAGCGTAAGCAAGCTGAAAATGCTGCTGCAAAAGCAAGTACCGACAAAACTCGCTTTATCGCAACCATAAGTCATGAGCTACGCACACCGCTAAACGGTATTGTGGGCTTAAGCCGTATGCTGCGTGATACCGAGTTGAGTGAAGAACAATTTAACTGGGTAAGTACGATATACGCCAGCGCTATAACATTAGGTAATATTTTTAACGATATTATCGACCTTGATAAGTTAGACAGAGATAAGCTTGAGCTGAGTCTAAAAACCATATCGTTGAAAGACTTTACCGAAGAACTTAGCAGCATTATTCGTCTACTTGCAGCCGACAAACAGCTAGAGCTTAAAACGACAATTAACGAGCCGCTTCCCCGTCTTGTTGAAATAGATGGTACGCGCCTTCGTCAGATATTATGGAACATCCTGTTTAACGCAGTGAAGTTCACACAAAAAGGTCACGTAAGTCTAACGGTTTCATCGACGAAACCTGATGGTGATAAGGCGTATGTAACATTTGTGATTGAAGACACGGGCGTAGGTATTCCTGAAAGCGAAATTGATAAGATTTTTGCCATGTACTATCAGGTTGATCACCCTGACCACCAATCGGCCACAGGTACCGGTATTGGATTGGCAATTTGTAAGCAAATGGTCGACTTGATGAAAGGTGAAATTCACGTTTCAAGTAAAGTGGGTAAAGGCACCCGTTTTGAAATTGTGTTGCCTGTTCAAATTTCTAATAGCCCGATGAAAGTCGCGCAGCTTCAAGTGACAGGGCTCAATATCTTGTTAGTAGAAGATATTGAATTGAACGTAATGGTCGCTAAAGCCTTGCTCGAGAAGCTTGGCCAGAAAGTCGATGTAGCAATGACCGGTCAAGAAGCCATAGACAAAGTCAGGGAAAACCAATACGACCTTATCTTGCTTGATATTCAATTGCCTGACATGACAGGATTCGATGTGGCAAGTACGATTATTGAAGAAGATCTGGTTATGCAAACGCCCATCGTGGCGCTAACGGCAAACGTCATTAAAAAGCGTGATGAATACTTAGAAAACGGTATGGATGACGTTATTGCGAAGCCGATTAAAAAATCTCGCGTTATCGAGGTGTTTAACGAGCTGTTCCATGCACCACCTGCACCGCTTGAAATTGATGGCGAAGTAGAGCGCCCTGAACCTAACAAAACATTAAGTAACATTTTAGATATGGACTTGTTACAGATGTTAGTTGATACCATAGGGGATGAAATGGTGCGCGCTAGCGTTAAAGTATTCCAAGAAAAAATGCCTGAATACATGGAAATACTGCAGCTAAGCTTAAGTGCGGACGAAAAGTCAGAAGTGTGCTCACAGGCTCACAAAATTAAAGGCGCCGCTGGCTCTGTTGGTTTGGCTCGTGTACAGCGTATTGCTAATCAAATTCAACAGGGCGACCACCCTACATGGTGGGAGAACGTGCATGATTGGGTGGAAGAGCTACAAATGGCGGTTCAGCACGACATGAAGGCACTACACGATTGGCTGAATGAACAGCAGGTTGATGACTAGTTAGCATAACGCGCTCTTTAATAGGAAACGTAAAAAAGAGGGCTTGCCCTCTTTTTTGTTATAAAAACTGCGCTAGAGAAAGCGTTCAGAGCAGCGTTGCTAAGTAGCTAAGCCTCTCCTTAAAAAAAGCGGCAGGCTGATCTTATTTATACAGTGGTAAAAGGAATTAATGCGATGACAATTAGCGCACAACAAGAAACCGTGTTTTCAAATAATCAGCTCAGTGTTGAGGAAATTCCCTCACTTCAAACGCTCGCATTACTTCCTATATCCAAAAAGTACCGGACACTAAATATCCTCTCCATTGGATTGATAGCCTTAGTGCTAATCGGTATTGCTTCTGCGTTACGACTCCAAAGCTTTTGGTCATTGCCAGAAGGACTGCTGCAAGCCTACCCGTATGTTGTTGCTGGTATCGTCGCTGTAGGCTCTCTATGGGCGCTGTACCACTTTTTTGCTGATGTACGCATATTTTATGCGATTCGAGAGCAAGACATCAGTAAGCAGTCAGGGCTAATTTTTAGAAAACTTTCGTGCCAACCTATTTTGCGTGTTCAGCATGTAGAGGTTAATCGCGGTCCATTGGACAGGTGGGCGGGTCTTGCCTCACTTCAGGTGTTTTCGGCTGGTGGTGAAATGCACACGTTTGAGATACCTGGGTTAAGCATTGAAAGGGCAGAGCAGTTGCGTGAGTTCATTCTTGCTCATAAAGATATAGGTGCACGCTAATGACGGTATCAGAAACGCCCTCACACCAAGCGCCTACACTTAATCAGTCAAAAGAGCTGAAAGAAGATGCTGTGCTCAAATCCCATGGGCAAGATGCTAATATGGAAGAACCGAAACTTAAAGTAGAGACGGGTGATGAGTGGCAGCGCCTCTCTCTAATTTCTATTTTGTATTTTACTATTCGCAATTTTACCAACTCGGCTCAAGTGCTTATTTATACCATTCCCGCCTTAGCCATATCGTTCAATATTTGGGATAACCTGCTGTCGCCTGAAGTACTAATCGGTGCTGGAATCCTTTTTCTATCTACCAGTGTTAGCGGCGTAATAAGCTTTTTAATGTACAAGTTTCGCGTGCACAACCAGCACGTTGAGATTCATCATGGCGTGTTTCAACGCCGCTATACCAACTTGCCCTTGTGGCGTATTCAAAACGTTAAGATAGAACGCCCTTTTTATTACCGACCTTTTGGGTACGCGCTAGTGGTGCTTGATACCGCAGGAAGTGGGAAAGAAGAAGCTAAAATTGTAGCGGTTCCTGAAGATTATGCTGAAGCGCTCAAAAAGCAGGTGTTGTATGAAAAAGCGCTGCACGATGAGGGTGACCTGGATTGTTTGCCAAATGAAGATTTATCCGACGAGCAGAGTTCGTCTTTTCCCACGCCACGAACGCGCACTAAAGCGATAGATTCTTCCCATTCAAATGAAGAAGTATTAAATCGACGGTCCGTGAAAGACATCATTATTCACGGTATCACCAACAATCGCGTGTGGATCATACTGGGTGCTGCGGCACCTTTCTATGACGATGTGTTCGGTCTGGTTTCAGAGTGGTTAGCCGATAAAGGCTTGCAGCTTAATCAGCTGGTTGGTGAACAAACGGTTGCGTGGTGGCAATTTGGATTGTATGCCTTTGTCATTCTCATGATGCTTATGGCGTTAGTGGCACTGCTGAGTGTTGGTGGCGCGCTTTTCACTTTTTACGGCTACACACTTTCACGAACAGGTGATCGCTATATCCGTCGCAGCGGCTTGCTTAATAAACTGGAAGTCAGCATGCGAGCTTCACGCATCCAAATGATTACGGCGAAGCAAGACTGGCTGGATAAAATACTAAAGCGGGTGAATTTGTATTTTGAGCAGAACTCAACGGCTGGGCAGCAAATGCAAGAACTGATGTCGCCAAATAAGCTTATTGTGCCATCGGTAACCGAAGATGAAGCCTTCGCGCTTAGTCAAGAAGTGATGCCAGGATGTGACCTGCGAGGTCAAGATTATCAAACCATTAGTAAGCGATTTATTACTTTTTGGTTGCTTGCGGGCTGGACGTTGCCTTTTATTACCTTTTTCACTATTGGCGCTGTGTCATCCCATCTAGATATTATGCTAGGTTCACTCGTTGTCTTTAGTGCGGTATCGCTGTTACTCACGCTTAGGTGGTGGCGATGGGGTATAGCCTACGACAGTAAGTACGTTTATATAAGGCGAGGTAGAATAGGCATCGACTATCAATGCTTTGAGCCCTATAAAGCGCAGCAAGTTATCGTTAAGCAAAGCGTGTTTATGAAGCGAAGAAAACAGGCCACCGTTAAGTTTGTACTGGCTTCGGGGGCGGTGACTGTGCCGTTTCTACCAGAAGACTACGTTAATAAACTAGCAGATAGTGTGCTATTCGAGGTGGAGTCAACCAGAAGGTCTTGGATGTAACGTACACTGTTTCTTTGAGCGCTGCTTTTTTATACGTTTTTTATGCAAATAGACCGAGTTTATGTAATGGTAGGTATTTAGTTGCTTAACCTTGCGTCTATATGGATATTCTTGATTACAGTGTCATCGCGATTTACCTCATCACTTTACTCGTCATCGGCTTTAGCTTGCGTGGACAGCAGTCAAAGAAAGATTATTTTCTCGCTGGAAGAAGCTTAAGTTGGAAACCGCTGTTACTTTCAGTGATGGCGACGCAACTCTCGGCGGTCAGTTTCATTTCCGCTCCTGCATTTGTCGGCTTCCGTGAGGGGGGAGGGCTGATTTGGCTCTCTTATGAACTGGCAGTTCCGTTAGCCATGCTTTTACTCATTACTACCGTGTTGCCTACGTTATACCGAAGCGGTGTGGTGAGTATTTATGACTATCTTGAGCGACGTTTCTCTACCTCTACCCGTATTTGTATCAGTGTTGTATTTCAATTTAGCAGAGCCTTCGCTACCGGCATAATGGTTTACGCGCTATCCATTATATTGCAAGGAACCATGCAGGTTTCATCCACGCATGCAATATTACTCATTGGTGTGATTACCGTTTTGTACTCCTTACAAGGAGGCATGAAAGCAGTTGTATATGGTGACGCGGTACAAATGGTTGTCATCGTTTTGGGCACAGCTATCTGCATTGCTTTTGGTCTTAACGCATTAGGCGGTTGGGAGCATTTTTTACAGTTACTTCCAAGCGAGCGGGTCTCTACCCTTAATTTTTCATCTCTGGGTTTTGATGGTGACGGCTTCGGCTTTTTTCCTATGGTGCTAGGTGGCGTGATCCTTTACGCCTCATACTACGGTTGTGATCAATCAGAAGCACAGAGGGCATTGTCAGCGAAATCGGAAAGCGATCTTAAAAAGATGATGTTAGCCAATGGCATTTTTAGGTTCCCTATAACACTTCTATATTGTTTAGCAGGCTTGGTGGTCGGCACACTAGCGTTTAACGACGCCAACTTGCTATCGCAAATTCCTAAAGATAATCCGGACTGGCTTATGCCGGTCTTTATTCTTAATTATTTACCTCATGGGCTTATCGGCTTGCTTGTGGTCGCTATTCTTGCTGCAGCCATGTCATCACTGAGCTCAGCAATAAACTCTCTTGCCGCTGTTTCGCTTGAAGATTATTTCAAACTCACTCGGAAACGCGCAAAACCTGAAGGCTACCTGAATCATGCTAAGTTTGCGGGCTTGCTTTGGGGAGGGATTATTTTGCTGCTTTCGCTCAATGCTGGCGATATAGCGCCTACCGTAATAGAAGCGGTGAACAAAGTGGGCTCTGTTTTTTTTGGTCCTGTCTTGGCTGTGTTTCTACTTGGCATGCTAACGAAGAAGATAAATGCCACACAGGTCAATACCGGCCTGATGTGTGGCGTGCTGACTAATTTGTCGTTCGCATTTTTTGTCGAGGACGTGTTTTGGTTTTGGTGGAATGTAACGGGGTTCGCGAGCACAGTGATACCCGCTATTATCTTGTCTGTTTTGTCAGCTAATGATGAAAACGATACAGCGACGATCACCACCTCTGGTCAACGACGCTTACTGATTGATAAGCCGATTGCCACCCTATTGCTTGGCTATTTTTGCTTATTGGTCGTTGTTTGCTACTTAATACCGCGTTGGCTGCAGTAGACTCAGTGATTTACGCCTCTACTGTTTTGGCGACTGAGTCTCTCAGAATGATCTGATCTTTGCCCGCGTGCTTAGCTTCGTATAAGCGCGCATCAGCCACTTCTAACTGCGACTCCAAGCACTTGTGTTCCTCGGTACATACGCCGATACTGCACGTGATATTGAACTTGTGATTGGTAAAAGTAGTAGAGCGCACTGCATCCATAAACGCTGAAAGCGCAGATAGATACACTTTAGGTGGCCTTACCGATACCACTGTAAATTCTTCACCCCCATAGCGCACAATAAGATCGTCGGGGAAGTAATCTTTTAACAATGCTGCAAATTCCTGCAATAACATGTCACCCGTTTTATGGCCGTAGGTATCGTTTACACTTTTGAAGTTGTCAGCATCGATCATAGACACAATGACATCCTTTCTCGACGCTTTATTGGCAAACAACTCTTCTGCTTTTTCGTAGAGAAAACGGCGATTGTATACCTTGGTTAGCGGGTCTAAGTTTGCTGAATTTCTAATGGTTTGAATCATTTCTTGTGATTCAAGGTTTTGCATAATTCTGCAGTAGAATTCTTCGTGATAAAACGGTTTGGACAGGAAGTCATTGGCGCCGCTTTTAATGAATTTCGAGGTCAACACGCTGTCGCCGTTTGCCGATAAACCGATAAATACCAAGTCTTGCATGCGTTTTTCGTGGCGTATTGCTTTAACCAGTTCATAACCGTCCATATTGGGCATACGGTGATCGGCAATAACCATTTTAATATCGCGGTGATTATCCAGCTCTTCCAACGCTTCTAAGCCATCGTTCGCTTCATGTACCTGAAATTGGAATTTGCGAAGTAATGAGCAAATGTGATTTCGGCTCGTTCTAGAATCTTCCACCACCAACACTTTGGTAGTGAGATTCTTTCTTAAACGGTCTACAAGTTTAGACACTTGAAGGTATGAATAGCGAGACTCTTTTGTAATGTAATCCAGTACGCCCTGATCGAGTAACTGAGCACGGGTAAATTCGTCGAAATTCCCAGTAAGTACGATGGTTGGAACGTTGTAGGAAAGTGCAAGCTCAACGCTCTCGCCGTTGGGCGCGTCGGGAAGGTTTAAGTCGACGATGGCTGCCAAGTATTCGGTGTCACTCTCGAGGGCACTTTTAGCTTCCGCAAGATCTTCGCACAGATCACACGTAAAGTGAGGATTATCCTCAATAAGTTTGTTTACAATCTTTCGGACAGTGAGACTGTCTTCTACTACAAGAACTTTATACATGTGATCTACTCTCGGCACTTAGGCTTCGATAATAACCAATTATAGACAAAAAAGCCCTCAAAGAGAGGGCGTTTTATACTTATGTCTAAATAATTTTATTCTTATATAACATTGCGTTGTACTAACTTTGTTCAGTGGGAACACGCACGGAGCCTTCCATCAAAATACGTGCGCTTCTGCTCATTACAGCTTGCTTAATTTGCCATTTGTTATCTTCAAACGTCGCTTTAGCACCTACTCTTAGCGTTCCTGATGGATGCCCAAAAGTAACTGAGTCTCTTTCGTCGCCGCCAGCTGCGATATTTACAAGAGTGCCGGGTATCGCCGCAGCCGCTGCGATCGCGACTGCTGCCGTGCCCATCATAGCATGATGAAGTTTCCCCATAGACAGTGCGCGAACCAATACATCAATGTCTGAACCCAAAATATCTTTGCCACTGGAAGCTTGGTAACCTCTTGGAGGTGCAACGAACGCGACTTTTGGTGTGTGCTGCCTGTTTGCAGCTTCACCCACATCATTGATGAGCCCCATCTGAACCGCGCCGTGTGCACGAATTGCTTCGAACTTGGACAGCGCCTCGGAGTCGCTGTTTATATCATCCTGCAGTTCAGTGCCTGTGTAGCCAATATCTTCTGCGTTGATGAAAATAGTCGGAATACCCGCGTTTATCATGGTCGCCTGAAGTGAGCCTACGCCTGGAACTTCAAGTGTGTCGACTAATCGTCCTGTGGGGAAGATTGCCCCTTCACCGTCAGCTGGGTCAACAAAGGCCACTTCAACTTCTGCGGCAGGGAAGGTGACACCGTCTAGTTCAAAATCGCCGGTTTCCTGTACTTCCCCGTTAGTCATTGGCACCCTAGCGATAATGGCTTTGTTGATATTGGCTT
>Ga0208203_1000693_pt1 | contig 14738 bp, 13 predicted proteins | sample DeeseametaMP2914_FD_184167 | JGI IMG/M metagenome (GOLD analysis project Ga0208203, IMG submission 184167) | Marine microbial communities from the Deep Atlantic Ocean - MP2914 (SPAdes) | ecosystem: Environmental > Aquatic > Marine > Oceanic | place: West of Santa Cruz de la Palma, Atlantic Ocean...
CTGAAATCTTCGTCTGGTGGGAGAGGAATCGCCCCGTTTTTGCCAACAGTTACTATCATAATTTAACCTACCTTTACAGCGTTTAGCTTTTAATTATATTTCAATTTCTTGAATTTCTTGAATTTCTTTTTTAGATACAAAGCTGCTATTAACAGCCATATTTGATTCAATTCTAAAAATCAAATCTTGCAGATCAAGTTAAGGCTTATTCAACTATAACCACACTGCATTAGGAAACAAATTAATGAGATGCTCCTTTACTTCATCGAGCAACTCTTTCTCTGTCGAAGCGGCTCGCTCTATGGATACAGTTATCGCTCCTTTTCCATTGTGACTAATGAATGCGTCGTCAAACCCAGCTTCATACAGATGGTCGTCAATATCATCCATACTAAGCGATGAGTCACCAATATTCAGATGAATTGTGATTTCAAATAATTCCATACTTTTACAATCCGTATGTTCTTTGTGATAGCTATCAAACTTAGCTTGAACTCGCAGCCAGAATTCGTCCGGCATACCTGTAACCATTCTCAGCTTGCTTGCTAAAGCCCTATTAACCCGAACATCTTTGTTCAGAAAGCCATTAAATTGCTGCTCAGTTATACCTAAGCTGACGATTAAATCTTTATTGTCTAGGCCATTTGCTTGAGCTTTGGTCAAATATAAGTTTTTGAAGAGCGTTGCTGGGTGCAGTGTTTGCTTGTTGTTAGGGACATTCACAAAACCGTTTGTATCAGTATCTCGTTTAAAAAAATTTAAACCCTCTATTAATGCGTCAATGTCTAGCCTTGGTGGCGAAGAGATTTTTGAATTGGCACCGTTGATTTGTTCAAGTTTACTCTTGCTTTCTTTTGCCATATCAGAAAATATCCAAAGCGTTTCTAACAAAGGCTAACATAACTATAAGAGAAAGCAGTATTTCAATAAGATTTAGATCAGAATCAAGCCTTAATTAAGTGTCTAGATCTAAATGAAGGCCTTATTTCAATATTTCGATCAGGATGAAGCCTTCATTCTGATATAAAACCAAACAGGTTTATTTTTTGGCGATCAGAATCAAGCCTTAATTAAGTGTTAGATCTAAATGAAGCCTTAATTAAGTATTTCGATCAAGATGAAGACTTCTAAGAGGGGGTTATTATTCGATACCAGATAAATATGGAATTTGACTTTTCTCACATATGTTATAGCATTGAAGAAGTATTAACTGACCTTAATACTTCTAAGCTGTGCTTGATTGCGTGGCCTAGAATCACAAATTTCTTAATTAGACATAGAGCAATGTCACTCTTTTAACAAACAACAACATGTTGTTTTGGAGCTTTGCTATGTCTGAAAACCTTGATTCAAAATCTCATTCTGAGTGCACCCATCTAACTGTCCAAGACTCCACCCCTTCCATTGTTCATGATATATGTGCAGTACTTGAAGAAAAGGGCTTAGACGAATGCTACATTGCAGAAAAGATGGAGGTATTTGAAAATGTTGATACAAACCTTAGGGCTCTGGCCAAATCCCGCTTTCTGGACTTGGAGGGCCGCATGATGCTGGCCAAGCGCATTAAAGTAACCCTAACACAACTCGAAAACTTCTATGAAGTAAGTAGCATGTACTCCTAGAAATAAAGTAAAGTCATTAAGTTAAGGGGCTGGTATAAATTCATTTATAGTTGGTTAATGAAGGAAATAATATGCAAATGTTTAGTCCTCCACACCCTGGTGAAAGCTTGGATGAATTGTATTTTAAACCCCTTAATTTAGATGTGAACAGCACTGCTGCTAAGTTAGCTATTGAACCAATTAAATCAAATATTAAACGGAAAACGCGGCGTTACTCCTATAATACCAATTAAGCTAGCAAAGGCCTTTGGTGGAACAGCGTTGTCGTGGCTTAATCAGCAATCAAGTTTTGATCTTTGGCATGCGCAACAAGAATACTCGGCTAAAGATGTTAGAGTTATTTATAAACCTCGCTAGTCGAGGATACTAGCATCAAGCCTTGATTCTGATCTAAATATTGATATTTTAATTTCGCATGTAAAATAAACGGTCGTTAATTTACTATTTGGGTTATTTCAGTTTATATGTCTCAATTGGCTTGCCTAAGTGTAAAACAATCCGTAAAGTAATCAACGTAAAGTAAACCTACCTTTGTTTTAGGATTGTGATGAGAATTGGCTATGCACGAGTTAGCACGGACGAACAATCAGAAAGTGCTCAACTAGATGCCTTAAAGGCAGCTGGTTGTGAGCGCATATATAAAGAAAAATGCAGTGGTAGATCAAAGCAACGACCAGCACTTGAACGTATGATAGATTCATTACGTGCTGAAGATGTTGTAGTCGTGCAGCGACTTGATAGGCTTGGCCGTAGTCTAAAGGACTTAATCGAATTACTTGATGGCTTTAAATCTGAGGAAGTTCAGTTTGTTAGTCTCAATGAAAACATTGATACAACGACTGCTGTGGGTGAGCTCGCCTTTCATATGATTGGTTCGATTGCTCAATTTGAACGTAGGTTAATATCAGAAAGAACTAAAGCTGGCCTTGAGGCTGCGAGAGCCAGAGGCCGTAAAGGTGGTAGGAAGCAAAAGCTCACACCGGCTGATATAAGAAAGGCACAAGCAATGTTACTCGATCCAGCTATAACCAAAACTGAGGTGTCCAATCATTTTAATGTGAGTCGGCCAACTTTAAATAAAGCACTTAAACAAGTGAATGAAGGATAAATTAATGGCATTTATAAGAAACCCTAATCAACAAGACCTTTCATGGTTTATTGATATGAGAACACAAGGAAGACTTGAACTTGATCCTCCTTACCAAAGGAAAAGTGTTTGGACTTACAAAGATAAGCAGTTTTTCCTAGATACAATACTCAATAATTACCCTTGCCCTGCTGTATATCTGCAAAAAGAAAATACGGATAGAGGCCCTTTGTATAATGTTGTCGATGGAAAGCAAAGGTTGAGTACGATTTTAGATTTTCATGACGGTAAGATTCGATTATCAAAGACTTTTGGTATTGCAGAATTTAGAGGCAAGAAGTTTGATAATTTGCCGGAAGACGTAAAAAGTGAGTTTTATAATTATATTTTTATGGTCGAACAAATTAGGTCAGACGTTCCTATTGAGTGGGGTGAAGTATTCCAGCGGGTTAATAAGAATCAAAAAACACTGGCAGAGCAAGAGCTTCGTCATGCCAGATTTGATGGATGGCTAATAAAAAGGGCTGAAAGTGAAGTTGAGAAAGCTCTCTGGAAAGATTTAGGTATCGCTAGTAAGGCTAGAAAGACTAGGATGAAGGATGCTGAGTTTGTATCCATATTGATGCTAGTTATCTTGGAGGAAAAATTCGTTGGATTTCCGCAGCATCGTATAGATGAACTGTATGCAAAATATGATTTTAATATAGACGAACTACCAGTCGACGAAGCTGAACTCAACGCAATGGATCCAGCAGATGTTGAGTTTGAGGGAATCACGCAAGAATTCGTCTGTGAGTTCGAAGAGAAGTTTAAGAAGATCGTTGAATTCATAAAAGCTATGGAACAACACAATAACTGTATCACTAATCATAAAAAGAGAATTTTCACGGACTTTTATTCTCTCTGGGCTGCTTTAGTGTTCCACGAAGATATCTTGAAAAAAGAACCATCGGAAATTGCCGAGTTATACGAAGGTTTAATATCTAGTGTTGATTCTGCTTATACGAAAGCAAGGAGTGGAGAAAGCTTGGATGATCTTCCTCAATCCGTTCAAAGTTATTATGGAAACAGTACCGGTGCGGCGACCGAGGAAGAACCAAGAAAACTAAGAGACAAGGCGTTAATGGAATATGTCAATAGTTAGTCCGAAAATTGAACAGTCAATTAGACAGGAATATGATCATCAATTGTCTACTTATAAATATTTGGAAAATGAAGTTGTTGGGTTAATAAAAGAAACATGTGAGGCTAATAAGTGGATATTTGTGCATAGAATAAAAGATATAAGTTCTTACGCATTGAAGCTTTTAACTGGGCGAACTGATAGATATTTCATCGATGATTTTTTAGCTTGTACAATTGTAGTTCCAAACTTAAAGGGAATTGAAGGGGCTAGATTGTTGGTTAAAGAATGTTTCGAAATATTAGATGAAAAGCCCAGCGAATTTGTAAATTATCGACCAACAGAATTTAATTTTGATAGTATTAGGCTATCTTGCCAAGTTAAAAAGACTGTTCAAGAAAAAGTATATTCTGGTTTAAAGTTTGAGATTCAAATAAAGACTCTCCTTGAATATGCTTGGTCAGAAGCGACACATGATTTTTCCTATAAAGGCTCCAGCGCTAGCTGGGCAAGAGAAAGACTTGCTGCACAAATAAAAGCTTCACTAAATAACATTGATCTTTCTATTTATGATATGGAAAAGATCTCAACGTCTTCTTTTTTAAATAAACGAAATAAATCATATGAAAAATTAGAAGAAACCTTAATTTTTATAAAAAAGGAATTTGGTGATGCAGGTGTTTCTATACCAAATGACATTAAGAGGTTATCGGAAGAGGTTTCTAGGTTATTAGATCGCGTTAAGTTAGACATTTCGGACTTAAAAGATGCGCTTGATAAAGAAACAGATGCAGGTCGTGGCTTAAAAACTTTAAATTTATCAATATATTCGATAATAATAGTTTCATTGTTTAAACAAAAACAGGAAGTAATGCTAAGCGAATTGGCCAAAAAGCCGAGCAGAAGAGGCCCTAATTTAGTTATTCCGAAAGAAACAAACATCATGGACCTTTATGATACTTCAAAATTTAAATGCGTCACCTTGCTTTAAGTGCTGTCCATCAGCACGGAAAAATTTGAATTGTTTTTATACACGACGAACTTTCTTTTCTGCAATTTCTTAAGGTTACATTGATTCAAATGACATTGTAGTCCCTATGATTTAAAAAGATTTTTTACTGCACTAGGGAATAGTTAGCGTTAAGATAATGCATCACAACAAAAATGTTGTTGGTAATGACGTATAAAAATTAAATAATGGAAAATAGCAATGGCAAAGGTATCTGCACTTACGCAAGGGCTTGTCCCCAACAGTGATCACGAGCATGCACTAAACAATTTAATTAACTCTGCTTGGGCAACATCTTTGACAATTAGTGTGGCCTTTGTAAGGGAAGCTGGTGTCTCCAAAATTGAGACGTCTTTGCAAGCAAAACACAATATAACTCAGGTATTTGTTGGTATTTCAAATGGAATAACATCCAAACAGGCGTTAGCAAAGTTATTAGCTATAGGCATAAATCCATATGTAGTGGATATGGGGACTCAATCTAGTCTTTTTCATCCTAAACTTTATGCTGCGGTAGGTGAAGAGCAAGCTACAGTTATTGTTGGAAGTGCAAACCTGACGGCAAGTGGACTTAGCGATAATGTTGAAGTCAGCTCAAAAGTTGAACTAGACCTGACTGAGCAAGATGATAGTCAATATGTTTCAATGCTAGTTGACCCGTTTAAAAACTTGATTGGTCGATACCCTCAAAATGTATTTCAGGTAACTACTACTAACCAATTAGACGATTTGGTAAATGAAGGCAGGTTGGAGGATGAAAGTGTTAAGAATAAAGCGCCTGTTACAGGTAAAAAGTCTCCTGGAGGGCAGTCCGTTGCAACGCCTGCGTTACCATTACATCGCAGATCGCCTCAGGTTGTGGCGCAACCTGTTCCTGTTCAGGCTGCGCCACCTAACCCACAAAATCCACAAGTTGTTCCTGCCGCAGGATTGGTTTGGTCCAGTAAAGAATTAACGGAAAGAGATTTATGTATCCCCACGGGCAGTAATACTAATGCAACAGGATCCATGTATTTAAAGAAAGGTTTACTTAATGGGATTGATCAACGGCACTATTTCAAAGATAGCGTGTTTGCGGGGCTTACATGGACACCTGATGCCAGCCCCAGTAAGAGACACCTGTTGAGGACAACAGCCAATTTTGAAATCATCATCAACGGTATTTCAAATGGTAATTACGATTTACGCTTGACCCATAATTCTAAGACAAACACAAAAACGTATGCTCAAAATAATGCAATGACTCAGATACATTGGGGGGATGCTAAAGCTCTTGTTGCTAAGCGAGGACTGTTAGGTAAGCACATGACGCTTTACCACCTCGGCGGCAGTAATTACCAGATAGAAATTACTTAAAGGTATTGAGAGGCGTCAGTCATTTTCGACGCCTCATTTTCATGACTACTTTCTCTGCCTCCGGTCTCGGAACCAAGACCAAATCTGTACTAACCTCTCAATGTCTTGCTCAGACAATCCAATATGCTGCAATACACGATAGCCATTTCTGCGCAAAACCTCTTCCATTGGAAGGGTTCGAATCTCCTCATCAAGGAGCGCTAACTGAGTTTCAACTCCGTTAGGAATGGGTAGCCATAACGTTTCGATTTCAGATGGCACCAACTCTAATACACCACCACCATAATACCGCCCATTCAACTCCGCAGAAATTGCGGTGATTGGATTCATGAAACAATACACTAGTGTATCGGGGTCGATATTACCCAAAGGTCTTATTCTGTATGCTGTATCTGTGGTGTATGCACTAATCTGGTTGGAAATTAAACGAGGTGCATCATGACAACGCTTAAGCATACCTATAGCCGTTGCATAGACGGAAGGCACTTTATACCAAGGCTTACGGATTCGACATTTGTAGCGCTTGTGTAGTTCTTCTTGTTCACCTTGAGCGATGTAGTGCTTCACGTTTTCAGGATAGGTTGCAAGCTCTTTCTCAAGCAGAAGAAAGTTAGTTGGGTTTCCTGAATCTCTATTGGATTGATGTTGCGCTTCGTCATAGATAACACCTTTACAATGCTCACTTCGACCAAACATTGGGTGAACATATTGATGCAACTTATGCTGCCTAACTGTTTCGTCATCAATTAGAAAGAATTTGTTTGCACCAGTGACGATACCAACATCGACAGTAGCTATTTCATTGTAGACATGTACTTCATCATGCTGACAAATATTATTATAAAAAACTAAATCCTCTGGTGCGAACAGAGCCTTTGTCCATTTCCCAGCGACCGTTTCTCCATTGATTCCGATGGCGTTTTCGAATAGTTGATTCGGATCAGTCTCCATAAAATCAAAACCGCGAACACTTTCAATAGCAACACCTTGAGTAGGCTCATGAAAATCCATTTTCTTTTCAGCCATAATTATCACAGCACCTTGAAGTGTTCCTTCAAACCAAAGCTCCTGAGGATCTATGATTACAACCTTACTGCACTCTGTTCCAAGATATGTGCGTAGTGATTGTGCATGCAGTACATGAACAATTTCAGATGGAATGACCATGCCTAGTCGGCCGCCGGGACGCAACAATGATATGGAAGCTAAAATAAAAGGCACCCATGCATTTGTATGTTTAGTAAATTTCAAACCGAGCGTTTGGAATACACGCTCTGTGTTTAGCTGAAATTCCTTCTCAAGGAATTGGTAGCGAATAAACGGTGGATTCCCAACGATTGCATCGAAAGGGTGAGCTTGCTCTAACAGTGCAATATTTGCCCAATCTAAAAAATCACCTTCATTTACTTGAACTTTATTTAGTCCTGATTTGATTGCTCGCTCTCTAGCTTTTTCAGCTTCTACATCAAACAATTCGTACGCGGTTACTTGTATGTCTTTATTGAGTGCTTGCTCTGCAATGCTTTGTAAGAAAATACCATCCCCACAACTCGGTTCTGCAATATGGTCAGGATTAATTGAGCATACCCATTTTGTAACGTAATCTGCCAAAGGTTTTGGTGTATAGTACCCCCCCCTGAGCTTTTGGGTTGTTTGATCTGCTTTGAACTTCATTCTTTGTCACTCCCGAAACTATCCAGCTCAGCTTTGAGTCTCTCTTTTACGTATGATGATGAAGACTCGGTAAACCATTCTTTTAATGTTTTTTGTTCTAATGCCAATACGGCATAGAGCTTTCGTTTTAAGTCGGGATCTATCTCAAGGACCACTCGGCCCGAATCGCCTTTTGCCATACATACTCACAATACTTTTATACATATGTTGTATATATCACATAACTGCATTATGGTACATAAGTTACTTATGTCGTTTTTGATGAATTAATCTTTCAAGGGTTACAGAACCGAATTAATAGGTCATAAAAACAGCTAATGGAGTGCAGATGTCTCGCAAAAAATTTATGGAATCGTATGGAGCCACGAATCGAAACGATCGCTATGGATGGGCTTTTGTAAATCATGCCGATAAGGTAGTTATTTTTGGTGCTTGGGATGTTCATACCGAACCTGACAGGGCGTTAATAATGTCTACTGACTGGGAGCGAAATGAGTCAGGGCGAAAGCAAAATGCTTATGGAGAAGCTATAGAGTACATTAGACTCGTTGAAAATGAGGGTTATGCGTTAAAGACATTCCCTATGATATTGGGAGAGGAATATGACAAAAAAACAGGAACAACAAGAGCAAAGATAAAAGATTACATTGCAGTTGTCTCAGATATGTCTCTTGAGGTTATAAATGGAGATTATTACGCTGTTGGTAATCATGACGTTCGAGTTTCTAGAAAAGCGCCTTCGAACGTTGCTCAAGACGTAACCGACATATTCGACAAAATAGTTGAGAAGACTGAGCGAGAAAGTATGGTTTTAGCTCGCATCGGTCAAGGTAAGTTTAGGCAAAATGTTATAGACGCTTGGGGTAATGGTGAAAGTTGTGCTCTGACCCTTACAAATATTCGTGAAATGCTGATCGCATCACATATAGTTCCTTGGTCGAAATGCAACAGTAATGAACAGCGGCTTGATGGTGCAAACGGGATATTGTTATGTGCCCATATTGATAAACTTTTTGACGCGCACTTACTGACTTTCGTTAAACAAGGCTCGAAATTCGTTTTGAAACTATCATCTAGAATTGATCCATCCCGACTAAAAGGCCTAGGAATAGAGGCAGGTTATGAGTTATGTACCGATCAATTAAGCAATCTACACAGTGAGCGATTTGAAAGTTATATGGCTGAGCATAATAGTCTTTTTATGCAAAAGGCTAATAGTTAGTTTAAATGGTTCGCTCTGTTAAAGGTGAATACTAAGTTTTTGTATAGTAAAACTGGTTTTGAGGCCAAATCATCGCTTTGCTACACAAAAATCAAGGTTATTGTTTATTAAAACTGGTTTTTAATTTGGTTTTAAACTCCTGTTTTAGAGGGTTTTCACTCACTCACTCACTAGTTTGCTGTGCAGTTTTGCAATTTATTACCGTTCTAATTGGTGACATAACAAAAACTGTGTAATTAGTTTTTAAGAAGCCCTGCATTAGCGGGGCTTTTTTATGTGTGAGAATTAATACTTAATCTAAAAGTAAGTTAGTAGTCCGAATTGGCTATATTCAAAACCTGGTCTAAATTTATAAAATCCTAATCCACTACTTTTCTATTATTTATGCAATTTTTAAGGAAGATAAGTTTTCAACAGGCGCTAGCAGCGGTTATCGCTTTTGCTTTAGTTGTCATGATTGCAGCTTCTTATACTGTTATTAATGAGTCACTAGCTAGAAAAAGCACCGTTGAGAAGGATGCTGTATTTGTACGCGAAGCCTTGATGGTTGATGAGATAGCTCACGAAACGGCAGTTGAACGGGGGTTAACGGCTGGCCTCATCGGCTCGGGCTACAGTCAAAATAAAGAGCGTGTTGCTCAGCAACGTTCAGTGGTCGATAAAGCGTTTAATAAATTTGCTCGCTATACCCAAGAACAAAAGCTTTCATCAACATTATTCAAAGCCGTATTGGCGAAGCATGAAGTGATCACAACGCTTAGGGAGAGCGTCGATAAGCAACAAGGTCAACATGCATTTGTTGTTTATTCAGATTCAAACAAGTTCATGCTTGATGTGGCTAACCGACGCGTTTCGCAGGTCAAACAAAGTGAAGCGATTGCGTCTGGTCTTGCGATAGTCGAAATGTCTTTATTAAAGGAAAGACTGGGGCAGGTGAGAGGTAAAGTGAATGGCGTTTTATCTTCCAAGTCTATTTCTGAAAGTAATCAATTGCTTATCAGAAGCTATTTTCACAACATTGAAGAAATCTTGTTTCTGCTTTCTTTAACACTTACAGATGAAGCGGATCAAAAGTGGTTAGCAGAATTGACTAACTCGCAAACTTATCAAGATGTAAAAAGCATTGTTGAAAAACTTAACCAAGAAAGCGGCGAGTTAGCCCAAAACTATCCAGCACCAGCAGATTGGTTTGCTCAGTCGACCGAGTTAATAGGCAAAATCCGCAAACATATTCTGCAAAAGCAGCAAAACCTAGAAGCGCTCATAGAGCATAGCCGCAGTAGCGCAAATACAGCGGTATATGCCACAACTGGTTTTGCCATTATTCTTATTGGTTTGTTCCTCGCGTTTGGATTATTCGTTATTAAGTCGCTGGCTAGAAAAGTAACGAGGGTGCGAGATGTTATTGGTAACATCGCCACGAGCCATGATTTGGGAGTAAGAATTAACGATAATTCAAGTGATGAAATTGGTGCAATTTCCAGAAGTGTTGATGAACTTGTCGATGCGCTTACTGATTTAATTAGGCAAGTTCAGCAAGCAAATAACACCAGTGAATCCAGTGTTAAGTCGTTAATCACGTTTGCTAAAGAGCTGTCTGTACGTGTTGAAAATATCAACTCAACAACGACAACATTGCACGATAACTTCACAAGGCTATATAGCCAAATTGAACAAATTGCGGTATCTGCGGAAGAAAGCTCTAAAAACACCACAAAAGCCAATGATTTATCCGCAAGCACCAAGCAAATTATTGGTAAGAATAAAGCAAGTATTAGCTCGTTGTCAGATTTGATCCAGCAAGCGCATGAGCAATCGGATGCCTTAAGTGCCAAAACTAATAGTATTCAATCTGTGCTTGATACGATTTCGAGCATTGCAGAACAAACTAATTTACTGGCTCTTAATGCAGCAATAGAGGCTGCTAGGGCAGGAGAGCAAGGCCGTGGCTTTGCAGTTGTTGCTGATGAAGTGCGTGGTTTAGCTACACGCAGTCAGGCCTCAACATCTGAAATATCTTCTGTATTAGATGATATAAAACAGCAAGTTCAGCAGTTGCAGGTGTATATGGAGAATACCTCTGAATCAACACAAATGGTCAGTGATAATAGCGAGAAAGCGTTAACGAACATTGATATTTTAACTGACAATATCAGCGATGTGAGCAGACAAACAAACACGGTGTCAGACGCGATTGAATTGCAAAGCCAACTTGCTGAAGAAGCAAGCAAAGCAAGTCAGGATATCACGGCAAATATGCATGATGTTCAAAATGAATTAACGTTACTTTCAAAGCTTATCGTTGATTTAGAAAATGCCCAACAAAGAACCTCTAATGCCGTCAATATGTTTAAAGTTAATTAATAAGCAAGACTAACTGAACTGCTGCGGTCAGTATTATTAATATCCCTCTGAAAGTGATAGCTAAGATTTAAAGCCAGCCTATGTGTTGGCTTTATTAATAACTCAAACTTTGTTGCTACTCCTTTAAGGTGGACTTTGCTGGTTACAAAATAATAATCATTAACCCTTTTTGCTAGGTGTTTAAAATTACAAAACTTTTGACAGCGTTAGTTCTAGGATAATTCTGAAATTGCTTTTAATCGCCCTGCAGCCTTGTATTTATGGGGTTCTTGAACAACACTTTGTGTATGTTTGAGCAACTAACCTGTGAAATGAAACGAGACTTAACTTCACAAATAAAGCAACCGGAGGCCATTTATGTGGCGGCCGCGTTTTTGCTATTAGTTGTTTTTAATATTTTCTTAAGTGATGTGTTGCACGATAAAGTTCATCGCACAGGTACTGAGCTTGCAAAGCAAGTGTATGAATTAAATCTCGACCCGATTGCTTCGCAAGATATTATTGCGACCTTGGTAAAGAGCCAAGGCTTTGCAATGAGTGCCAGTGATGTGCCACATAACTTTGCAAATTTTATTAACCTTGAGCAAGAGGTATTTAGCTATAAAACGGTTAATCTGCGCTTGTTTCATTGGCCTTCTTGGCTGGTTGAAAGTCACTTATTTTTGTTCTTGAATCTAATATTGCTTGGCACTGGGTATTGGGGTTTCCGCTGGTGGAAAAAAATGTTCAAGCAGTTAGCGGTGGTTGAAAAACCAGTTATTAAACCATTTGAGCCTTTGGGCACTCAGTTGGCGGCAAAGAAAATAGCCCCACCAAAACCTTTAGGTCATCAAGATTTAAATATTTTGTATGGTGTGCCAACTAACTACAATCATTTGTTTGCACTGTTTTTTTGGAAAAATCCATTTCCTGCTAATCTCGACGTTGATAATTACTTTAAATTAGTCATAGCAAAGGGATTTGGTGAGCTAGTAAATCGCTCTGTTAAATTACTGCCATCGGGTGGCGTAGCTGTGACATTAAACAGTGTGCCTGCCACAGAAGTTGATAAATACACTAAGCGATTACATCAGGTTATTTATCAAGCCTGTTTAAACTACCGTAGTGACTTGTCGCGATCGGATATAAAAATAGGCGTGTGTAATTATCGTACGGGAGCTGATCAGGCGGTAGTCTATCAGCTTACTAAATCGGCATTAGCACTGGCTAAACAAAGCGCTTGGCAGCATATTCATCGTTTGCCTTTTGGGCATACGCAGTCAAGTATGCTCGCAGATAGTAAAGAACACCTTTTTGAGTACATAAAGAAAAAACATTTTATGTTGTTTTTTCAACCTTTGTTCGACTTACAAACCGGCGACATTTTACAGCATGAGGCGTTGATCCGTATTCGTCACAAGAGCTTAGGCTTACTTGCGGCTCGGCATTTTATTCCTCATATGAGCAGTAAAAAAGATGTCTTGTTATTGGACCAAACTGTCATTTCTCAAGTGAAGAAAATGCTGAAAAACGAAACTGGCCCGTTGACTGTTAGTATAAACTTGCACGCAATGAATTGGTTTAATGACGAGTTTTGGATATGGTTTAAACAACAAATGGTCGATTTTAATAGTGCAGAAAAACTGCAGTTTGAACTCAGCGAAGACGATTATTTAAAACAGCACAAAAAGCTCAGTGAGCAGTTCGAGTGTTTAGAAAAACTGTCGGCAGGCATTGTCATTGATAATGTGCGCACTGCTGAGCATTTAGCGACCTACAAAGATATTAAAAATGTATGCAGTATTAAGTTGGCTTTTGAGCTGATCCACAATATTGACACCAACACGCAGCAGCAAAAGATGGTTAAGCAGATAATCAACAAAGGCACTGAGTTAAACTTTCCTGTTTATGCAGTTGGAGTAGAAACTCAGAACGAGCTAGCGACTTTAAAAAACCTAGGTGTCATTGCAGCTCAAGGTTTTTACTTTGCCGAGCCATTACAAAAACTGGCGGATATTACGCCTTATAGTTAGTCAATGAGGCCTCGGTATTTCAAGCCATCTAACCCTTGTAGTCCGCCGGTATGAACCCCAATGATGTGCGTTCCTTCAGCAAAATAGCCTTGCTCTATAAGTTGCCATACGGCATAGAGCATTTTACCGCTGTAAATAGGTTCAAGAGGGATAGCGTGTTGACTGCTAAAGGTTTGGCAAAACTGCCACAAAGCATCACTAAATTTTCCGTAGCCTCCATCATGAAAATCACATAACAGTTGCCAGTTTTGTTGTTGTTTAGCTTTATTGCTGAGCAGCTTAATTTCTTCAATTAAATAGTTCGCTTGCTTTAACACTGCGACACCTAACAGCTTTGTATGCTGCGGTGCGCCTTCAATTAACCCCGCTAATGTGCCGCCACTACCGGTTGGGCAAGCAATCACGTCACAACTTGGTAAGCTTTGTGCTAATTCTTTGCAGCCTAAAAGCGCAGCTGTGTTAGTACCGCCTTCTGGCAATATATAAGCATTGGGGAATTGCGCTTGTAACTGCGCTAAATAAGCTTGGTCGTGCCTTAGTCGGTAAGTTATACGGTTAACCGGGTGTAAGCTCATACCGCATTGCTTTGCGTAGTGGAGTGTTGGGTTGGCTTCGTCTAGCTCTGGGCCGCGAATAATACCGTGGGTTTTAAAGCCAAATAGTTTACCCGCTGTAGCAGTGGCATGAATATGATTAGAAAATGCCCCCCCAAAAGTGAGTAATTCAGATTTACCCTGTTGCTGCATCGCATCTAAGTTAAATTTGAGCTTACGCCATTTATTACCACTAATTTGCGGATGAATAAGATCATCCCGCTTGATGCTAAGCTGAATTTTACGCGCAGCTAATAAGGGGTGATGAATTGTTTGTACTGGTGACTCAAAAGAACTATTCACGGCATCATTTTTAGTAAAAAAACACGCCTAATTGTAGCAAAGTCGTCATACAGATAGAAATTAGTCAATTAAACTAAAATGATTTTGTTATTTACTGGCATCAACTAAGGTAATAGAGGTAAACTCAGATAATAATTGAACAAAGCTTGTGTTTTGCCTTGCAAGTACATAGCATAAGAGTTTAATTATAAAAAAATAATAATGACCAAATAATTGCCGCTTTTTGGGAATGGAATATATGCGAATTGCTCCTTTATCTCTGTTAATTTCAGTTAGTTTGCTAGCAACTAGTGCATTTGCACAAGATACTGCTACGGTAACTGGCATTGAATCAGAGATCAGTAAAAAACAAGCCGAATACGATAACTCGACC
>Ga0208203_1000694_pt1 | contig 14732 bp, 8 predicted proteins | sample DeeseametaMP2914_FD_184167 | JGI IMG/M metagenome (GOLD analysis project Ga0208203, IMG submission 184167) | Marine microbial communities from the Deep Atlantic Ocean - MP2914 (SPAdes) | ecosystem: Environmental > Aquatic > Marine > Oceanic | place: West of Santa Cruz de la Palma, Atlantic Ocean...
CGTAGGCTGATATGAGTTTTGAGCAACGAGTCTTGCATTGGCAAAGGTATTTGCATCACTATACTCCGAACGTACATTGTCTGTAAAATCTCTCTTCTTTACTGATAGAAGGAGAGACAAATAGGTCACTGCCAATTTATCTTTCTCCTTATCAAAAGAGTCTTGAGAAGTAGGAAGATACTGTTGGTGGTTTGAAAAATACCCGGCCTTCTTAAGAGATTGTATTTCAGATTGAGCAATTGCATAAGTGTCGAAATAGTATTGGTATTGACCCAGGTAAAGGGTGTTTTCTGCAGGAATAGCACCGTTAGCTGTCTTAGAGGTTATGTAGATTGAATTGTCTAAATCACTTGTGATTTTCTTTAGACTCACTGAGTTTGAATAGATGATACTTCCAAGTCCATCTTCTATAACAGTCTTAAGGGGGGTAGAGTGAATCTGGATTTTATTAAGAATCAAATCAGTTCTTGTTTTTGGTAAGTCTGAAGCAATGTGAACGATAAAATTGTCGTTTCCAATAAGTCTTTCAATAACCTCTTTTGCATGGGTTCTTACCACGTATGTATATGCTCTACCGTCATTTACTTGAAAAAGCTGTGCTTGTTTAACAAGGGACTGTTTTGATCCTGGTATACCTTGAATTAAAGTTGAATCAAGATCAAATACAACATGTCTAACCTGTGCAAACAAAGGTCCTACTAAAAACATGAGGATTATTAATAACTTCACAGCTTCATTCCTTTATAAAGTAAATATGGGTACCTATTTTGATATTTTGCTTCACATTTATATACAGGCTTGCCTGAGCTCTTGAGTATCTCAACGGTTGTTGCATCTACATTGGATACATGTGGACAGTCCACCAAAAAGTGAGAAACATTTTCAAGCTTAACGGTTCCCCACATTTGGGTTTCGAAATAGTTGCCTTCAAGGGCCAAAGCACTTTTAGGCCTAACAAAAAAAGTTCTTACGTCGTCTTTCCCTACCTTATAGGTCAAACTGTCTTCTAAGCTAAATGTTGACCTATTTTTAACCTCATCTTTTATAATGGCATAGACATTGCCATAACCAGAATAAATTTGAGTGTACCCTGTTTGGTCTGAAGCTTTCTTTAAAAGTAGAAAAGCGTATTTAGGTCTAAGATTGTGTGCCTTGATGCCAATGTCTCCGTAATTTTTCTCAATATTCAGACCCAAGAATCTGTCTTCGGCTTGGGCCCTATGCCCAGGACTATAATAACCGTTGCTATGTCCAAGTCTATGTTGGTTTAAAAAGCCTTTTTCCAATATCTTTTGAGTCCACTCTGAGTCAAAAGCTATGGCTATTTTAGTGTCGTTAAAGTAGTCGTAACCTGGTTTTCTTTCTTTTGTCTCGGATTTGTGCTTTCTAATTATAAGTGAAGTGGCTATTTGATTCACTTCGTATTCTTCGAAGAGCTGTTCTGGAATCACTGAGCTATCCGTTAGAGATATAATTGAAGCAACCCCTGACGTTCCAAAATAATCAATGTCGAATTCGATGACTGGCGTTCCATCCTTGATGTTGTAAACGAAAAGTCCACACAAGGAGTCTGATGCTTCGCCAAAATAGAACAAATCATTAATAAAGACCGCGCATTTTTTATCATTTTTTGATTTTATCCAGTAGTGAGAAAGCTCATCGGCATTAAGACAATCATTTAGAGGCTTTTCAGAAAGGACTGCGCCATGTGCAGTCTCTCTTTGGTAGCAGGCGTCCACAGTGTAATCATCTTGGTTAAAGTTGAAGGCCAGCTCTGTTGTTAAAACATTTATGCAATCTTCCATTGGGGAATCATTTAATTTTCTGTCCTCTTTTAAAGAGTATAACTCACACCCTAATACTTGGCTTTTGTCTTGATTGAAGACCCACTTATATGCTTCTTTATAAAAGTTATTCTGAGCAAGGATTTTTCCGAATTCATATGCATCGCTCTCTTCGTAAGAGTTAATTTCGTCAGTTAAAGAAACTGCAATATCACTTGAAAATAAGTCAAGATCAATAAACTTTGCCATTAATGAAGCAAGCTTGTATTGTTCTAAAGACCACTCTTTTTCTGTTTTCGGTACATGCTGTTTTATTAGGTTCCACTCAGCATCGTTGAGAGAGTCCTTGTGTTTCATTGCATCCTCAAATGAGTTGAAGTACCAAAGCTGTTTTGGAAGAGCGACCCTATTAGGTGAATCTTTCCCCCCAAAATACCTAAGGTCATTTGTCACTACAATGACATTGTCTGTATCAGATGTGATTTTATTTAAATCCAGCAGCCCATCAACTAAATCATCATAGGATAGGATTCTGTTGACAGAATATTCTGTGAAGTGAGCACTCAAACTATCTTTAAATGGTGCGGGCAAAGAGAAACCATTCAAAATATTTACGGCCCATTCATGAGAGTTTCGGGTCACGAAGTGGGGAACAATTGAATTATCTCTTTGAAGTTTTAAAAAAAACTCAGAAACGTGAGGTGTTTTTATATACAAATTACCAAATGATGAAGGAAAGGGGCGAGCAAAGACTCTTGAGCTGGCAGGATAGTCATCTTTCTTCCAAGTAGGAACTTCTTTGACCAATACACCGTCCATATCGATAACGATATGCTTCACCGCTGCAAACGATGTAGTTGCTGAAACAGCAAGTATGAATAAGAAGGCATTTATGAAAAAACTCATGTTCCCCTTAAAAGAGCAAAAGAAAGGCCATCTTTCTCATGCTAAATCAGACACTTACTTGCACAATTCTGTATACATTCCGTCTTTTGTCTAAACTTTAAACAGTTTCAGTCTTCACGGTCATAGTGTTGAATAAATCCACTATAAGCTCCAGCTCCATACCATCGATTAGGAATGGACCACAGTTTTACAATAGGCATATCTTTGGTTCTAAATTGAACAAATTCAATGTCATTAATACTTAAATCATCGGTGTAGTGTGCTTCTAGGAAGCCTAAGCGGTGATATGCCACTTTAGACCAAAATCTGTCAGAGTTTGATATCTTCAACAAATCTTTAATTATTGTTGCTCTATCATACGGTTTGCCCTTAGAGCGAATACTCGTTCCATTTCTTACATGGTGGATGATGTGTAGTGCTATGGCCTCATTGTAATGGTTATTAGTGTATACTTGATTGCCAAAATCTCGTTTCATGCTTTCTGTTGCAGGGGAGTAAATACTTCTTCCTAAAACTTCTTTTGTCCAACTAAAGCCTGTATAGATACTTCCCCAAGAGAAATTGCTGTCATTTTTAAGTCTCAATAAAACAGTGCCATAGTTTTGTATTCCATAAGGAGGGCCAGCAGATGCATAAATGCAGTCCCAACCAGAGAAAAGATCTTGTTCAATTCCAGGGGTAACTCTTGGGGAGACTCCTCGTTTTACAGGACTTGAAAGGTCGATTCTTGACTCAAGAATGAGCTGTGCAACAGGTAAGCTAGTTCTGTGTACAATTGGCACTGGATGATTTTGTTCTATATGATCGATTAAGGCCTGCTCATCAGAACTTAAAGATCCTAGAATCTTTTTGTAATAGTCTAAGTTTGAAGACGAAAGGGACTCTAAACTCTCTTTCAGTTTGGCATTTACACCCGAATAGTTCAATTTATTAAGAGGGTCATGTTTGCGCAATGATTTTATTATTGGTGCTCCACACCGCCAATCATCAACATCATGATCTTGGCCTTGAAAAGGTTCAAGGGACCATGCTGAATGAACAAACAATAGAATTAATAAAATAAACGATTTTTTCATATATTACCTATCCTAAAATATGCTTCTAAAAAATCTTCCGAGTCCGCCACTTAAAGCTTTCTCAGAGAATTCATTGCAAAAGTTCTCCATAGTGGTTTCAGTTAGAGAAAAACTTTTGATTTTTGTATCCTCATTTACAACCCAATTGATCTCAAGGTCATTAAATACTTCGTTAACGTCAAGGCCTGGCCCGTATGTGTCGATACATTGAGTGCGAATGTCTTCTTTGTCGTGACCAAAAAAGTAGACCTGGCCGCCATTGATTGTTCCCGTTAACTTATACTTAGCGTCTTCTTCATCGAATACTTTCTTGTGGTCTTTCATTGTTTGGTTTGGAAGAGCAAAATAGAGATTTCTTTTGAATTCAGAGCAAAACTCGAATTCAGTTTCATAGCTTGATATTTTAACTCTTCTAGGCTCCTTGCCATCAATGATTAGTTTTGCGCTATTGGTTTGATCTAACTTGGTCTGTAAGGTTGGATAAATATCGATGCACACTTCATTTGCATCATCTGCGTCGGAAACTCTTAAATACAAAGCATTAATGTTGGACTCTATTCTCAATGAAGTCAGTTCCTCAAGGTCAGAGCGCCCTGGGTATTGAGCGTTAAAAGTATCCATTGAGCTTTTAATATTCTTTGCTAGAAGCACTTGAACCGCCTCACCTTTTAAGTACTCAGTTACATAGCTACATAAACTTTTCTTATTTCCTGGCCTAATGGTCCAAGTTTGCTCTTCTAGCTTGTTGAGATTTAGCGAGAGAAAAGCACCTGAACCAATAAGCGAACTTATATCAATTGTGCTGACGTACTCAGAGCATTGATTTTGAACTTGATCCATGTCAAATCCGTGAAACACAAAGTCTTCACCGGCCAATTTGCCTGTTAGAGTTAGAGGAGAGTTCTTTGCCTTAGCACTTAGTTTCCACTGGTCAACCATTTCACGAGCATCGATTGTGCTTTGAAGGGGAATTGAACTCCTGATAAGCGAGCTAATGTGACTACATAGGGAGTCTGCATCTTTCCAATAACTAGAACTGTTCCTTGTGCTTTGAAGTTTAGTTCCATTAATAGAGTAGGTTATGTCGTCAACGCTTGAAGGGTTTTCAACCATGTCGTGAAAGTCTCTACAGGACTGAATAACCTCTTCTCTGTTATTCCCAAAGAAAATATAGCTCTGGCTTTCAATTTTTCCTGTAACTTTGTAATTTGTCTCTAATGCAGCCTTTTCTAAATCAGATAGCGCCTTTAGATAATCAAGTCTTCTTTGGGATGGAACCCCCTCACTTTTCACTGCAGCCTCTAGAGCAGAGCATAGAGCGTCTTTAGAGTTCCAATAAGAAGAGGAGCTCCTATGCCGCTTCTCTGAAGATCCATCAACACTATAAAATATATCATCAACTTGCTTTACCACTAGGTATGGATAGTAAACTTCACATTGAGCTCTTATTTCATCAGAACTTTCTCCAAAAAAGAAGAAGTCTTGCTTTTCAAATCTGCCGCTTACGGTGTGGCTCGCTGTACTCGCACTTGGGTGATTTTTAGAACTATTTACATAGTTCATGGCCTTTAGAAACGCCTGGGATGGAATTAAATCAACTGTTTCGTTTATTAATGCCCCACAAAGCTGATCACTAGTGTTCCAATAGGATTGCTGGTTGTAAATTCTTTTTTCGTCAGATCCATTAACGCTCCAATATATGTCATCGATTCCTTTGTCTATTACGCTTTCGTGAAAGTTCTGGCACTGGTTATAAACTTCATCACTGTTTTTGCCATGGAAAATGAATATTTGTTTTTCGAAACGACCACTTAAAATATATGGGGACTTCTTTAGACTTGCATCTCTTTGATATTCAACAAATAGCCTTGTAGGTATTTGGCCACTTACGCCAACTAAAAGAACTGAGCATATTTCAGACTTTGTAGACCAATAACCAGAAGAGTTGTGCCTTTTTTTATTTGAACTTCCATTAACGCTGTAATAGATGTCATCAATCCCTGAAGACGCTAAGTCTGCTTCATCATAAAATGTTTCGCATCTTTTGTTTATTTCCTCAATGTTCTCACCATAAAAGTAGAATTTCTGACTTTCAAAGCGACCTTCAATAATGAAGGAGGGACTGGACTCTTTTGCCTCTCTCATCCACTTGAGAGTGGTCTTATGAGGAATGCTTGAGTGGGACATCAGCTGTGAGCAAACCTCCTCAGCACTCCTCCAGTAGTCTGCTGAATAATAAATTCTTCTTTCCTCTGAACCATTCAATGACCAATAGATCTCATCTTTGGAACCTGGGTACTGGGAGTAAAAGTCATGGCATTGTTCATTGATGCTCTCGTAATCGCTGCCTAAGAAAACAAAGTTATCGCTCTCAATGCGACCTTTGAGTATGTAGGCGATATCCATTTCACGGGGTAATCTCTTTAGAGTTTTGGCTAGAACCGCTCCCAGTTTACACGCACTTTGTGGGTCTAACTTTACCTTTAGATCCTTATATTCAAGCGAGATCTGCTCGTTCGTGGAGCCCAGAAAACCAAATAAACCTTCGCATTGATTTTGGAAGTCTTTTTCTAGATCCAATTGGTAAAAGTTTCTTCCCACTTTAAGGCCAAAGCTTCCACCTTTGTCTCCATAAAGTTTTGTGAACCAATATTCCAATTGTTTGCTACTGTCAGACTTGTAATGAGCAGATATTATATCCTTTAGATTACGTATCGTTTGAGGATGAAGATCCTTTTCGCTGATAGAGTCCAGCTTCTGCTTTATTGCGTTTGAAATCTTTGGGTTTAACGCCAGTTCTTCATGAGCAATTTTTGCTTGATGATACTTGTTTTCAAAAACTTCATTGATCAGGTCCGATAACACTTGATCGCTAATTGCATATTCTTCTAACTTCGGTGCTATTGATTTAAGAATTACAAGAGAGTTGTACTTGTTGTGATTTGGTATCGCCGATTCTAATATTGATTTAAATGCGACGGCGACATCCTTATGTTTAGAGGTCGCTTTTTGATAGTCTCTGTATTCAATCTCATCCGACTTTAAAGCGGCGTCTAGGTATCTAAGGTAGGTTTCGTTTCGAATTTCTTCAGAAATTCTGTCGTCCTTAGCATTTGCCAATCTCACAACAACATTTAGTGAAGGTAGGCCATTAAGTTTTTCTGGATCATTCAAAATGATGTCTACAATGGACATTCTTGAATTATGGTTGAAAAAAACAGTCTCTCCCAAAAGATCCCGTTCGGCTTCAATTGCATTCAATGTGCTGTTTACATGATTTTTAAAGCTCGTATCATTGACGGCCATACTGGCCTTAAGGTCTGAAATCAGCTCCTGGCTATTTGCAGACCATGATGCCACGGCCATTGGATTTTGGATTACATACCAAGCGTAATTGCCTGTTCCGCCACCACTGTAAAACTTTATATCCCATTCTTTGGAAGCACACTCATTGGAGTTCTGGCTGGTTTCCCCAGTGGTGCCACAGTATTGAATACCTGAGTTTTCGTCATAGAGAACAACATCTTCAACCAGATCTATTCTTATTACGCGATCACCATAATCGTAGCTGCCAGAAGGGGACTTCGCACAATAGAGACCAGGTCCTGCAACGGCTCCGTTTGTGGAGCCTGGTGTGGTGTAGAATGTAAGTTCATTTCCGTGATTTCCGGCCCAGCTATATTTGAAAGATAGGTAGTTGTCCGATTTCTCATCAATCCAGTGATAGCAGTGGTCAATTGGCGCATGTGGATCATGTTTAGTGTTGGCATAGGTGTAGGCACCTATAAAAAAGTGAAAAACTGCCAATAAAAAAAGTTTAATACTTAACATGAAGCTTCCTGCGCTTTTAAAACTAGTGCAGGGGATTTACACTTTTATTGCGGTGCGTTCAAGTGTGAGGGGTCTAATTTGTAAAAAGGTTAGTGTACCTTTTTGTAGAAACCTTTTACACATGTCTCAGTTTAAACAGCTTTTGAGCTGTAAGTTGCTAAAATTGCAATCGGATATCGGCATACGGCCTGCTTTATGTAACATATGCGCATATTACTAACCTTTATAATAGCTTTCACTGTCAATGCCTATGGGCAGATCACTCATCTGATTTTTCAGGTGGATGGAACTGTCGTTCAAGGGGTTCCTGCTCGAAATGTGGACAACATTAAAGAGGGGCTACATGTTAAAGCAGGAAGGCGTAATTATGCTCTTTTTAAAGGCATGGAAAAACTTTTGTTCGCTCTTCAAACTGAAGGGAAGGTAATAATTCATTTTTACAATGACGAGCCTTCTCATGGCACAACTATTCTAAAAGCAATACCCTTTGGCGGCTCTCTTAAAATGGATGTTCTTCTATCTGATCAGGTCTCCAAGATGTTTGGGCCTTCAGACCTTGTTAATGGAATGTTTGATATTAAGAAACTCTCTTTCGATAACAGAGTCGTTTTCATTTCATCAAGAGACCAGGATAAGTATCTTGTTCCGGAGGAAAATTTCCTTAAGGTAGGCGAGGAGATTTTCTACTTTGAAGATTATACAGAGGCCAGCAATGAAGAAATATCTTTTAGATCAAATGGTCTATCTGATGTAGCCGATAAGTTCTTCACCACACAACCATTGTGGGAAGAGACTATGTCTAAGGCCGAGATTCTTTATTCTCATTTAATTCCTTCAATAAAGTCCACTGATTTTACTGGAGCTCTAAAGGCGGAAAAGTTGAAAGGCTCATCCCATCATAAGACGTTTGGAAGTCGGATGGCACAATATGATTTTCTAAGATATAGACTCGAACTTAGAGTCGATGAAAATGAACTCAAAGGCTGTAATCAGATAGATAACTTAGACAATACCGTTTACAGGCAAATATCTCTTAATAGGTGCAACTCCCTAATGGATATCGCCATTGAATATGATCTATCTCCAGGGCAGGCAACATGCAACTTAAGTACAGGTGGTGGTCAGAAAGTCGAGGGAATAGGGCTTGAGTCGTGTATGGAACTTGGCCAATACAAAACCAGGGCTAGGTACGATCAAAAAGTATGTTCCGCTTTTACATTTAGTAATGAATATCTCACGGACCTAGCGTTGAGTGAGTGTGATTTAAAAGAGGTTTATGTAATTGACCCTGAAGGTAGTTATCACTTTGGTGGATTCAATCAAAGCTTTATTTCTATGACTCAAGAGGAGGCTGTAGAGGTTCTTCGGGACAAGCCAACTGCTGATGACATATTTAAATTGTGGTATCCCTATGATGTTAATGAGTCTATAGGGTTTGCATGGAGAGACTGTCGTGATCCTAGCGCAGGCTATCACCCCATTAAAGAGAGAAATGGCGTAATAGCTGAAGAGTGTGAAGGCGACACATTTTATTCTTGGGGACCTCAAGCAAAACTCGATAATCTCAAAAGCTGGATGGGCCAAGACGATTGGGTTGATGAATTTAGGGCCTTGTTTATGGCAAGAACTCCTATTGGAAGTTTTGGCTATGGACCTATCGCTGTTCGCATAAAAGTTAAAGACGATATTGTTTGGACAAGAAGTAGCCTCGCCCATAGTTCCTGCGATAGTCTAAGCTTGGCCGAAAAACAATATAAGATTGTCTATAGAGCAATGGCCATCTGGGGAAGCTATCTACTAGATATTATTTTATGCTCTCCAGGGCCAATTCACTCTTGGAGCTATGGAACAAAAGAACACTTCGACGAGATAATAAAAGATTATTGGTGGACCGTTAAAGGTAAAAGGTGGGAAGACATCTATGAAGTATACATCAACAACATAGATGCGCTCTTTGGTTTATACTCTATAGATGGAAAAGACTTTAGGAACTCCACATTAGAGGCCAACATCAAAAAGCACTTTGAAACTGCAAACACTTATGGTGGGGAAATATTTTTTAATCCAGATGTGCTCAATAAAAAAAGATCAGATCATTTTGAAACCTCATACCCCATCTACTTTAATGAAAGGTAGGGATAACCAACCTTTTTAGTGAGTATACATAGCATGTGTGGGCACCTATACTGCCCACATGAACACTAATAAAAAATTCTTTATAGCCAAAGTTATGGCAGACACCAGTACCTACCTTGTTAAGCTGATGGATGAAACATTCCTGTATGGTAAAGAGGTAATCATTAGGAGCGAACAGGGTCTTTTGTTTGCTCATATAACAAGTTTTCCTTTTTCCGATAGGACTAATTTTACTAATCATAGCAAGGCTGACTTTGTTCGTTATGCCACGGATGACGACAAGACCCTACAAATAGAGGTTGAAGCCCAGGCAAAATTGATCAAGAAAGAGGTTAGTGGCCTTTCAAAAGAGCTCTCTCTAAATATGAATATTACCCACGTACTAGCTACACTGGACAGTAAGTCTTTGACGATCTGCTATACCGCCAAAGGCAGAGTAGACTTTCGACAACTTCTCAAGATATTGAGGACCAGGCTGAGCGAGAGGGTTATTTTGAGACAAATTGGCAAAAAACAGCGATTTGAGTCGTTCCATATTGATGAAAGATTGCCGATGAATACCCATTTTCGCTAATTGAGCAAAGATGTTGGTTTTTGTTATAGCAAGTCTAAATGAAAGTAAATACTGGACTTTTCTTCAGTGTGGGAAAAATGACAGGAAAAATATTGCCCATGAGTAAAATTTTCCTTTTATCTGACACAAATTTCTGTAAAATATATTTAAAGGCCCAGTTAGGATGACAGGGTTAAAAAACGAGACAGGAAGTTTCTTAATGCATTTAAGCACGTTGTTCAAAATTCTGACATGTATTTTGGTCGCATTCGGATCATTTTTTCCTGCTCATTCTGTAATTTTAAATCAGCAAACTTTTAAAACTCATCTTCGTTGGTCTCTAGACGCCGATAAGCAAAGGCTTTCAATAAACAAAGACGGACAATATCTAAATCTAAAGACATTGGATCAAAAATTATTTCTTACTCTTGTGGAAGACTTCACAAAGCTTGATGGTGATAAGCGTTACTTTAGCGGATTCAATTACAAAGAGGGAAAGAACGGATCGCCTTCTGAGATAACTGTTGGCCTTAAAGATGAGAGCATAGAGTTGTTTACATTTTATAAGGACAAAGAAAACAAGCATGTTTTGGACTTCTGGATTAATGAAGACCTTGTGGCCACTAAAAAGGCAGCAGTTAGAAAAAAGCCTGCAGTTGTAAAGGTGGCTCCTAAACCTGTTCTTAAAAAGAAAGCACCTAAAAAGGCTCCTGTTAAGCTTGATAAAGAAATAAGTGTTCTAAATCCTGACAAAATCGCAAAAAGCAAAGTGCGTAAAGAGTTTAGAGATTTCCGTTACGGAGCTGCTTTTGTTTGGGATTACCCTGCATTCATACCTCCTCTTGAAAGCGAAGTTAACTTAGCAGTTAAAGGACCAGACTATTTCTACGAAATAAAAGATCGTCCATTCCAAAACGGTGATAAGAAAGAAGCACACATGCAGCTTTCAATTAACTTTTACCGTAAGCAAAAATGGGGATTGATGACTAAGTCCATTAATCTGTATGAAAAACAATATGGAAAGGACTCTAATAGGGACCTTCTTGAGTTTATGAAGGCCGTTTCCTTAATAAAGAACATCATCAAGCCTTCTGTTGAAACTAAGATTGAACAACCTGCTCCTATAACAAATGATGAAGGGGAGATTGTTGAATCTGGACCTCAAATTAGCACAAGCAACAAGGGCATCTTCTCCGCCGCATTGGCAAAACTTCAAAATGTTGCAGATCGCTCCCAAAATTATGAACTGAAAAAAGCGTCTATGCGCTATATCCTTGAATCCAACCTTAGAGAGCAGGATTACATCCAATCTCTTCAAGTTGCAAAAGAACTCTATGTGGCCGCCACAACTGAGTTTGACGATGACATGATTGTAAGAAGCTCAAGGGTGATCCTTTACTCGCTTGCTAAGCTTAAGCAGCTGTCAAAGATGGAAGAGTTCTTAAAAAATAAAGCTGTCATTAGAGTACTTCCTCCGCAAGAAGGTGATGCATATATCGGTTATGTGAATTTGATTAATGGAAAGTTGGACCAAGTAGTTGCAAGCTATCGCGCCAATGAAAAGAGTTATGCTAAACCAGTTCATCCTGCGATTCTTTTTAATACAGCTGAGGCCTTGTTTAGAAAGGCACAATACAATAAGGCCGTTAAGGTTTTTGATGAATTCGTTGCAAATTACTCCTTCTATGACATTGCTGGTTTTGCGAATGTTCGCGTTGCCTTAGGTTACGATCTTTTAGGAAAAGATGAAAAGAAGGTATTAAAGCTATATGAGAGTGCTATTAATAAAAGTGCGAGTGCAAAAGCTAGGTTTGAAGCAAAGCTAAGGTATGTGGGATTAAGAGTTGCGAGAAAATACGCTCCAACGGATAAAGACTTGGAAACGGTATCTTTTCTAGAGGCAAGTCCTATCGAGAAAAAAGAAATGGGCACTGATTTAAAAAGGTTGCTGTGGCTTACGAGACTTCGCTCTTTATTGGCACAATCAAAGTATGAAGATGCTCTGGCCTATCTTTCTTCTGTTCCGATGGAAACTTTATCTCAAGGAGACAAGAGAACATTTAATGGTGATGGTGCAGAAACAATTCTTGGAATTATTAAAACTGCCTACCTTAATGAAGATTACCCTAGAGCTGTAAAGGTCTGGGAGGTATTCAAGGATCAATATGAAAGTAAGGTTGCAAAGAACCCTTACACAAACTTTATCGTTTCAGACTCATTTCTTAAGCTTGGATTGGTTAAAAGCTTTGAGAGAGCGTTTTCCGGGCTTGAAAATCTGGACAATAAGGCCACTCGGGCCTTTCCAAAGTGGGTTGAAGCTCACAAAGATATCAATGTTAAAGATTATTTGAACGAGTTGAAACTAACCAAGCTGCTTCAGGAAAAGAATTGGAAGCAGGCCGACAAGCTACTTGGAACTCTAAAGAATGAGAAGAATATCAACTATAATTTTTACAAAGGCATTGTTGCCTACCATTTGAAAAACTATAATGAATCTGTGAGGTTTTTTGAAAAACTTCTAGTTAAACCTAACTTAAAAAACATTTTGTCACCCAGACAAAGTTTTAAAATGCTAACAACTTACTCTGAATCTTTGTATCAAGGAAATGATCAAAAAAGGTTTAGAACAAACGTTGCCGCTTTAATCAATGATTTAAGACGCAGCGGAAATAAAAACACCCAACAAGCTCTTGAGCGATTGGAGTACCTGTTTATCGAATCCCTTAACGGTGAAAAAAATGTGAACTATGACCTAATCTCTTTGAAATCAAAAGAGTTCTTGGGAGAGCACAAAGAGTCGATTTACAAGGACAGAGTAAAGTATTTAAGAGGTGTGTCCCTTGTGAATACTAGCCAAGAGGATGAGGGGAAAAAAGTTTTAGAGGAGCTTGTCGAAGGCGAAAAAACTCCAGGATACTTAAAAGGATTGGCGAGGACGGAATTATCCTCGCTAGTATTAAGAAATAAAACATTATAAATAGCAAAAAAAGACAGGAGGTCGAATGTTTGCATCAGAAGTTAAATTAGTCGGAAATCACCCAAAGTTTGTTAAGGCAATGGAACTTGCTAAAAACATCGCGGTTACAAAAGCACCTGCTTTGGTAACAGGGGAGTCTGGAACTGGTAAAAAAGCATTTTGTAAATTTGTTCACCAGAACAGTGCAAGAAACAATGCTGAAATTCACACTGTTGATTGCTCAATGGACGCTAAGAAAGTTGAGAATGCAATCCTTGGATACAGAGATGAGGAGACAGGACGTTTCCATAAGGGTGTCCTTGAAAAAGCAAATGGTGGATCTGTTATCCTTTCAAATATCGATTCACTGGATGAAAAGTTCCAAAAGAGACTTTACACTATTCTTCAAGAGTTGTCCGACTACGACTTGGATGTAAGAATTCTAGCAACGACCTCAAAAAACCTGTCAAAATATGTAGGTGCCGGAAGATTTCACAGAGCACTTTATACTTACTTCTCAGGATCTCAAATTAACCTAGTTCCACTTAGAGAGAGAGGCGAAGACATTAAAGTTATCGCTGAGCACTTTGTTACTGAGTGGGCAAATGCAAACAACTCTTCTACAGCATCATTTACCGAAGAGGCAGTGAATAAAATAAGCAACTTCTACTGGGCACACAATGTGGCAGAGCTTAAGAATGTCATTGAAGGTTCAATGAGCAATGTTCAAAATGGCCAGATTGACGTTAATGCTGTTGAACTAGGAGAGAAGAAGGCTGAGGCACAAACTCAAGAAGCTGATGAAGATGGATTTAGACTTATGTCTCTTAAAGAAGCTGAAAGACTTCTTATTAAGAAGGCCCTTATTCACACTTCTGAAAACAGAACTCAGGCAGCAAAAATCTTAGGTGTTTCAATCAGAACTCTTAGAAACAAAATCAATGAGTACAGAACTGATGGAAACAACTACTTTGTAAATCTAAGATAAGAGGTCTGCAATGAATGTGAATGACAAAACCTTAAAAGCTCTGGCATCGGCCATAAAGTTTAGAGAAATGAGACAGGAGATAATTTCTTCCAATGTCGCAAACTCTGAGACGCCTGGCTACAAAGCAAAAAGACTTGATTTTGAGTCCGCTTTGGCAAGAGCTTTGGATGTTGACGGAGAGATGGGAATGAAGGTTGAGAATGGCCAGCACTATGATGTAGGAAGCGGCGGATTCGACAATCTTCAACCAGAACTAATCAATGATCCAAATGGAATTGTCAGCGAAGACGGCAACACCGTTGATAGAGAAGCTGAGATGGCAAAAATGACTGAAAACAAGATCATGTACGATGCCCTTGTTCAGCTTGTAAACAAAAAGATGGGACTGATGAAATATGCAGTTCAGTCTGAAAAGTAGGAGCTCTAAATGGACTTGTTAAAAAGTATGAAAATTAGCGCAAGCGGAATGAGAGCGAATCTCAAGCGTACGGAAGTAATAAAC
>Ga0208203_1000700_pt1 | contig 14668 bp, 14 predicted proteins | sample DeeseametaMP2914_FD_184167 | JGI IMG/M metagenome (GOLD analysis project Ga0208203, IMG submission 184167) | Marine microbial communities from the Deep Atlantic Ocean - MP2914 (SPAdes) | ecosystem: Environmental > Aquatic > Marine > Oceanic | place: West of Santa Cruz de la Palma, Atlantic Ocean...
GAGTTTCGACGCAACTCCTCAAGAAGTGACTCTGAACTACCAAAGACACCTTTTTTGAGATTTTTAGAAGACGTTTTCTCTATCCAGGCCGTACTGGATGATCCCTACTTTGGAAGAGTTAATAAAAAGAACTTTCCAAGTGCGGGGTCGGGATATGGTCTGATACCTATAATTTACATCAATAAGGTGTCTGGTATGAAGAAAGGGGTTTACACAATCGATGAGCAAAACCATTGCTTAGTCGAAATGCAAGTTCCTGATTCACATTTTCAAACATCCATACAATCTTTTAAAAAATCATGGGGAGCTATAAATGGTTTTCCTCCCGCGACAATTCAGTTTATCTTTTCCCCTTCATATTACTATCAAAAATACGCACAAACTTGCCTTGCCTTGAATATTTTAAATGGGGGGGTAATGTTTTCTGAGGTATATAAATTTGCACAAAAGAATGACCTGGGTGCATGTGCTCTGGGTGGGGTTTATGAGGATTTATGGTCTGAAATTACAAACGGGGAGTTCTTTAGCCTCTGCGAGATTAGCCTAACTGCCTAAGAATAATAAGTTTTCTTCTATTAGAAAATCAATTTGCTTCCTGGAAATTTCAACTTTCTTGTTATTTAAGAAACTATATACAGCTATAGACTTTGGTTGGTCCAGCTCTTCAGAGTCTGTCTCTAATAGAGGTTTGTTATTTAGGGATAATACAGATTCTTTTATTGAGATAAGTGGACTTAGATAAAGTTTAACAGACTCAATCTTTAATATTTTAGCGTGCTTTGCGTATATCTTGTTGAATTCTTCAGCGATGGATTGTTCACTACGGGTGATTTGTTTTAACAAAATTGATTTATCGATTGGGGCTCTTTTTTTTGGTCCATTTATAAGAGCAAAAATCCTTTCTTTTGAGTCGACCTTGGCTAAGGTTATAGATTTCACACCTGTGAGCTTATGAAGCCTGTCTGCGACGTCAAATGGATTTATTACTGGTTTGGAGTCCAAGAAGTTTACACCTATTTCGATAATTCGATTTGTGCTTTCGTATTCATTTATTAGATCTTGGTGTGCCCCCCAGCGGCTGATTATTGCTGGAGCTGTATTCCACGATAAAAACTCTCTTAGCGCTATGCCATAGTTCTCATTAGGGTATGTGCTTAAAAAAATTCCTATTGCCGAAGTTTTTTCACAAAATTTTCGAATTGTATTTTTATCTTTAAAACCATGGAATCTGACTTGATCTTGGTAGCCTTGGACCTCTAAAAGTTTAAGGACTGTCTCCCGATAGTTATTTGATTGAGAGTTCGACTTACCTGTGTAATCAAACTCACCAAAAAAGTTAATTGTATAGTTTGGCAGAGATCCATATTTTAATTTATAGGCCTGAAGTGAGTTGATTATTTCGGTAATGCCTTTCTCTGGGTTGAGTCGCCCGAAGAAGACTAGATTTTTTGTGCCCTTAAATTCCTTCTTGACCATATTCAAGCTCAGAATATCTAGCTTATTGACAGTATTTTTTGGAAATAAAGTTTTTAAAATCTCCTCATCACTATCACATAGACAAAGAAAGCTATCCGATTCATCAAAAGCGTCAAGTCCGAAATATTTAAATTGATAGCCTAGGGACTTTAAACTATTGGTGATTATGTATTTACAGCTAATTGAGGCTGCCTCTCTTAACTTCTTTATGAAACGACCCGTTTCCTTATTGAGATTCATACATATAACGGAGCTGCATTTTTTTAAAATTAAGTCGTAATTCTTCTCAAAATTTTTGTCAGTAACATCAATTACGTAAGGGATTATGTCTGGGTTTTGTTCTATTACCTTAGTGATGATGATTTTATTAATTTGGGCCATTGATAACCAATTGTCTGAGAACTTGGAGTAGAGAATCAGAGTTACTGGTTGATTGTTATCTACCGAAATGAGGTTAGCAAATGGGTCTTGATTAAAAACTCTATAAGGGGAAATGTTTAAAAAGTGGTCCATTCAATTATCCTAAAATATGAAATGCAGTTTTGTTATTATATTTTAGAATACTCTTTTCAGGAAGGTGTCCATTAAGAAAGGAGTGGCTTGGGTCATTGCTGAAAATAGGGCTTATCAAGTCTTTACTTTGGGCTTTAGAAAAATAAAGGGGACAATTAGGTAGACCCTGCAGTTCAACCTTTTCCACATAGCTTTTAATTTCTGGATTCTTGGGAGCTGGAAATTTTAATTGCTTATTAGAGGTGTATTTATCAAGCAGAAAGGTTGAATATTGAGAGTCCATGGATAAAGAGATATGTTCATCAACTCCCACTTTGTCTAATTTCGAAAACTGATCAAAACTGAGAGGGGCATACGGGAAGTCATTGGAAAAGAAACCATCGATGAAACGTATACACTCATTGAAGGCCTTTGTTGTAGCTTGAGTTAGGTCTTTAGCGACTCCGAAGCCTAGAAAGACACCAAAGCTTCCTTTGCAGGAATTTCTTCCATCTGCTATTGCCATTACTGCAACTTCATCCTCACTGCTGTCCATTATGCCAAACCTCAACTCAACACCAAGCTTTGCCAACTCTGTGGTGGCGAAATACTCGACACTATCGGGTTTAAGGTCAAATATCTTAATCGAGGCACCAGAGAAGTGGATTCTCATATATAAGTCTCTTTCTTTTAATTCACTTATGGCATTTTCTTCACAAAGGCCAGGATCAGTGTGAACAGCACAACCATTTGAGTTCTTCAGCTTTTTCTCTACAAACACAATTCTTTCCAGAGCCTCAATTAAACTTACTGTTAATGAGGTCAGTTGGTCATTGGAAGTGTATATTCCGAAAGATGTTTTTTGATTGTAAGTTAGAAAAGAGCACGTGTAGAACGTTGGAAGTATTTCTTTAAATGGAAGAGACCACTCCCTTTTGAAGCTATGTAGGTTAAGCTTTTTAGTATTTTGTAGAAACCAGAGATTAACTCTCTTGAGGTCGGCTTTTTTACTCATAAATCAACTGCTGTCAGAGTAGGATGAACTATTAGTTGCTGTAAGAGTTGTAAATCCGTATGCGGCCAGTTCCGGTGAGTATAATTCGTCATAAGTTTTAAGCTTTATACCGAGTTCATTGAACTCTTGCGAAAGTTTGGTCTCAAGGTCTGACTTAATTAAATTAGAGTCCTGAACTGCCTCAGATTGTAAGATTCCAAGATCTAAGAGCTTTTGTGCGACAGACAGATTTTCATTATTTAACTTGGAAAAATCTCCATTTATGACGCTTTTAAAAACTGAAGTAGCTTGACCTGATAGTTCGATAATAGAGTCAGCATCATCATCGAGAAAGCAGCAGATGTAGATATCGTTTTCTATCTCGTAATTGTAGATTATATTGTTTGAGAGTTTTAATTCTTTCATCTCTATTCCCATGTGAATTTGTCAGTCTAGGTCATTATATCACATTTGTTAATTATTTTCATTATTATTAGGTTTCCCTTTGTTTTTCTTAATATTCTTAGTTTTTCTGGCTAAGAGCTTAATAATGTAAAGTAGAGTACCAAATAGAAATACCGCACCTTGAATTAAATAGCCACGGATTGATGGGTCGATATAGGCCAAAGCATTGTCTGAAAAGAGTGCCAAATAAAGTAAACTTAGAAGTTTTATATTATACTCCATATAATCGTTTTTATTACTTTAAGGTAACAATGAGTGTGAATCAAGATATTGTCCGAAAATTTGAGAAGTTTAGCCTCTCTTTGAGTCAATGTGCGGAAAAGGAGATCGAGAAGATTAAACTTAAGCTTACTAAGGATCTTATTGGGTATGATCAATCCAGTTTTGCCTTGGTAATTATGGGAAGTCTGGCCAAGAGGGAGCCATCAATAAACTACGACAGAGATAGTATTCTGATATTTGGAAACGACATCGACGAAAATGTAAAATCTGAAATTACAAAAAAATGCATAAGCTCATTTGATGAACTTGGTATACCCAAATGCACTGGTGGAATGTCTATCGACTCAGAGCAAGCAGTTAGAAGTTTGATGGGCTGGAATGAATTCTTTGGCCGGCTTACAAAGTTTCCTCGTCTAAAACAATTAATATTTGTTGATGCAATGAGGTGTTCAGTCCTTATCGTTGGAAATCCACATTTGTTTAAGGTTCATCAAGAGTTAGTCGCTCACTGTATTCTTGGTGGGGCAAGCACGGAGCTATTATTGATCTCAAGTTGTTTAATGCTACTTTCCCCATCGAAAAAAAATATTAAGCTAATTTTGAATCAAATTATTAAGTATAATTACATCTATGAACCGAGTCTTTTGTATGAGATGTCCCTTCCTCGCAATTTGAATTTTTTAATTAACCAAGGCATATTGACAAACGACAATGTCAGCTGGCTTAAAGGATACTATATCCGGTACATGTCTCATAGAACAATGATTAAGCTAGATGAAGAAGAGTCTATTAGTGATTTTTTTTCAATGCTTAAATTGAGATTAATTGCATTGAAAGTTCTAGTTCGTGTTGTAGGAAGAAGGATTGTTAGTTCGTGACAGAGAAACTTAAATCATTATTTGTAGTAGCCTTCCCTGGGCAGGTTATTTTTCTATCCTCTGGGTTAAACCTATTATTAATTAAAAGTGTAGGACACTTTTCAAGTGGTAAATGGTATTTGGCTGTACCAATTCTTACTGGTTTCGCATTTTCATTTATAATTATGACTATTTTGAACAAGTTGAATAAACAGAAGGTTATACTATTTATTCAATATACATCCTTTTTATTTGTGCTCTTTCAGTTTGTTATAGCCTACAACGAATACGGGTACTATGCAGAGTGCGTTTTCTTTGGGATATTACTATTTCCTTTCCTCTATTCTTACTTATTAAGGTTTAAGGAAGTTATAGTTTATTTTTCGGTTCTGTATCTGTGTTTAAATATTTATTATTTGAATGGGGTGAATATATTTGCTCAAACTTTTGAAAGACCCAAATTCCAACACTTAAATTATTCCTCTAAAGGAAACTTGTCACTACCAAATATTTATCATTTCCTAATCGATGAAGCTTCATTTGAAACCTTTCAAAAAATTTTTAGTAACAGTAAGTTTGAAAATTTAATTGAGTTTGATGTCTTTTCAAACATTACCACTAGCTATTCTTTCAGCATGGGCTCTGGCTACTCAACGTTTACTTCGAAACACCTTCTCGATGGCGACAGTGTTACTGCCAAGTTTAAAGAGGCATTCGAAGAAGGACCAACATTAGTTTCTAGTTTAAAGGAGCTAGGATATGAGACTGTCAAAATTGGAAATCTTCCCAATACGATAAAATCAGATTTTAACTTTAGGTTTGAAGAATACCAATATGAAGAAGAGGTTTATAAGTACGAGGCCATAAATAACATCATTGTTTTTTTACAGCTATTTAAGAGTAAATACACGCCATTTTTTAGAGAGCCGTTTATAAACCAGTTCTTATATCCCTATACCATCTATTCCGAGAAATATGGATTTCAAAAGTTTTTGGAACAGGAAGAAAGGCTCTCAAACAAAGGTCGGTACTCACTTATCTATTTAACGTCTCCACACTTTCCTTATCTAATGGATGACAACTGTGATCATAAACCTGTTCTGGAGTATACAACGTATCGCTCTAGCTATAATTGTAGTTTAAAAATGATTAACCAATTCTTAGCTCGCTTAAAAGAACTTAACCGGTTTGAAAGTTCATTGATTATTGTTCATTCCGATCACGGTAAAGATTATGGGAGAAGACTTGGAGATCTAGGGAATAGGCATCATCCTGTATTTTTATTTAAAAGGAGTAATCAAAGAGTCGGCGAAAGTTTTAATATCGCAGGTGAGTTATTGGACCTACCCAAAACGATACTATCTCAACTCGACACACCACTTGTTAAAGAGTTTGGCGGGATAAACTTATATGACAACCGTGGAAAAAAAGAGCGACACTTTTTTCAGCTAAATCCTTTTGGAAGGTGGAAAAAAGGTTTCCATTATAAATTAGACGAAGATATGAAGCCAGCTTTTCTAGGTATTTATCGCCTTGAGGAGTAAATAGTTTTTGCATACTCCTTCTGTTGCATGAGAAAAGTGTCTATGTTTTCTTTTGTAATAACTGTGACACTTTTAGTTATATCCAACCTGTCTTTTGAAAGCACACCATTGGATAGGTACTTTGCAATTTCGGTTGTTGCAAAAGGGTAATAGTGGTGACCATCTCTTGAGTAACGCTCATATTCCATCGAAAGAGGGTTTAAGTAGGTAGTAAAGTAAACTTTTTGATATACATCCACGAGGTCTTTAATCCAATTATGATAGTTCACAAGCAGTCCATTGCTTCTATAAATAACCTGTAACATTGTTTTGGATATAGGGGTGGTGAATACGATTATATTAGCATCTTTAGCTGTATTTCTAACGTCTAAAAGAATATTTGAAAAATTAGGAATGTATAAGTGATTCTTAGGATAGAGTCTTTCAGCTTCCTTAATACTTACATGCACACTGGAAACTATTTCCGTCTGAACAATATTTTCCATTTCTCTGTTGTACGAACGAAAGGAGGAAGAGTTTGTAATTGATCGATATGCATTTATTAGGGAGTGCTTGGTCATATCCAACGTTAGGTAGTTGAATAAAAGGTGTTCTAATTGGTTTCGTCCATTTACTTCTCTCAGTATTGACCTGTTCGCATTGACTCTAGTTGCAATGTTCTCTCTGTATCTAAGCATACATCCAAAGAAATCAAACCCGATTATAAGATTCTCCAACTTATTGTAACGCTTAAAGTTTTCTATGAAATCTATAAACTCAAAAGGCTTGGCCCCGCTCACAGAGTAGTTGAAAACCTTCATATTATTAAAATAGTTCTGGTTATAATAGGTAGTTCTACTACTTCCAAGTAGTAGAGTGTCATACTTTTTAGGATTGTTTTTAAGATACATCGACTTTAATTTTCGCTCATCAAAGGCCCTTTGCAATTTATTAAATGGATGCGTGTGAGAGAAAATCCACATTGGATCAATTAGGTAATTGAAGACTCCTATCAATATTAAAGAGAAAGAAAGAAAACTAAACCAAATTTCAACCCATTTTTTTGCATTCATTGAAGCTCTTATTCAAAAATTAAAATATAAAAATTCAGAGACTTTATTTAGACTTAGAATTGCAGTAACAAAAGCAGCCCCTGACCAAAGAACAGTACTAATACTAACATTAAAACATTTAACAATTTGATTTGAGTTACTAAACCCCAAGGTTATTACAAAGCCAAAAAATATCCAGACCAAAGTCCATGCACTTCCGTTAACTTGTAATAACCAGTCATTAAGTCCTCGGTGTATAGGAATGGGGTTGTAACCTGCCATTGAGAGAATGACACTAAGTGCCTCGTCTGAGTTTTGAGCTCTAAAAACCACCATTGTTACATTGATAAAGATAAATGTTAGAACCCAAGCGATAATGGGAGGTAGTTTGATGTTTAGTTTCTTCCAAAATCTTTCAGACAAAACTCCTACACCGTGTAAAAGGCCCCAAGTTATGAAGGTCCATCCTGCTCCATGCCATAACCCTCCAAGAAAGAAAACAATCAGTAAATTGGTAATAACAATGAATTCACGGGCTCTATTTCCACCAAGAGGAATGTAGACGTATTCCTTTAAAAAACGAGAAAGTGTAATGTGCCATCTTTGCCAAAATTCCCGAACGCTTTTCGCTTTGTAAGGCGAGTTGAAGTTGATAGGCAGTCTTATATTGAATAGCAGTGCACTACCTAGCGCCATATCTGTGTAACCACTAAAATCAAAGTATATTTGAAACGAAAAGGACAAGGAGGTTACCCAAGCTTCAATTAAGTTCAGTGAGCCAGAGTTTTGAAAGCCTGCGTTTGACCACACCGCAAAAGTATCAGCAAGCACGACTTTTTTAAAAAGTCCGATTGAAAATATAAATAAGCCTTCTGCGATGTTTTTGTAATTAATTGAAAAAACATCGAGTTTTCTAAATTGAGGCATCATTTCTTTATGATGCACAATTGGGCCTGAGATTAACTGAGGAAAAAATGAAACAAATAAAGTGTAATCGATGAAGTTGTCTGAGTTTCTTTTACACTTATAAGAGTCTACTAAGTATGCTATCTGCTGAAATGTAAAAAAAGAAATTGCAAGGGGGAGAGCAAGGTTTAGTAAGGATATGTCTTCATCAAAGACGGTGTTATAATTTTTTATAAAAAAATCACCGTACTTAAAATATGCAAGCAAGCCCAGGTTTCCTGTTATTCCAATAATTAGGCAGTATTTTTTTAATACGCCATAATGTCTCAGCATTACATTTTTAATAAAGTAATTAAAGGCAATTGACCCGATGATTATAGGTAAGTATGAAGGGTTCCACCACGAGTAAAAGAATAAAGACGACAGGGCCAAAAAAACTAAGGAGTAAGCTTTAGAAATTTTTAGGTTCAAGAAGAGATATAGGGCCAGAGTAATTGGGAGAAATATAAATATGAAACCAAATGAGTTAAATAGCACTTCGTGTTACCTCTTTCAAGAGCCTCAATACCAAATAAGTTCTAGCTGATCTCTGTTAGACCCTAATGTTGGAACTTTTTGTAGAACTCATCATTCGTCAGCTGCCTTCTCTTATTTAAAAAATAGTGAGCATCGTCTAAAACTACGTATTCAGACTTTGGTTTATTCGCTTGAACTGCTGTTATTACTATATCAGCGACCTTGTCTGCACTGGGGAGGTTCTCATCTATATTTTTCAGAGTTGTCTTAAACTTGTTTACGCCTTTTAAATAATCTTTTGGGATGGATTCCGACTCTAGTTTTGATAGTCCTTTTTTGACCAAATTTGATCTAAAACTTCCTGGCTGAATTTTTACAACGCTAATATTATATTCCTCAACTTCCATTCTAAGAGCATCGCTCATTCCCTCTACAGCATGCTTGGATGCAGAGTACCAACCAAGCATTGGATAAGAAAACTTTCCTGCTGCTGATGAAATATTGATAATTTTGCCAGACTTCCTCTCACGCATATGTGGCAAGACTGCAGCTTGCATTCTTGCATAACCAAACACATTTACCTCGAACTGATTAATCACATCTTCTATATCAGTTGTTTCGATGGGGCCAAATTCTGCGTATCCAGCATTATTTATGAGAATGTCTACTTTGCCACTTTTTAAAATAATCTCATTAATTTTTTTTGTAACTAGTTTGGAGTCTCTGACATCCAACTCAAATGGATGAGCTCCCAATTCCTCTAAATATTTATTACCCTCGGTATCAATATCCCCGCCGTATACAATGTATCCAAGTTTCGTGAGTTTCGTGGCAATTGATTTTCCAAGGCCTGAAGCGGTGCCTGTTATCACCACAATATCTTTTTTAGAGACTATTGTTTTATTTGATGGGTTTTGATGCTGACTGAGTGAACAACTCAAGAGGAAAAAGAGTGATACCGTTGCGAATTGTTTTGCATTAGAACGTAGCATGGTTAAGACCTCGAGTGGTATAAATAAATCAGAATAGTAAAACAGTATCGTGGATTTAAAACTATTTCACCTTAACTTTCGAAATTTATCCTTATCTCAATGACCTTTTTTGGGTAGTTAATTGGGCATTTGGAAGGGCGCCATAAAGTTGAGAAGGTCCTCACAATCGCTTCATTAGTTTTTTCTTCCAAGTTGCTGAAATTACGTTTTATCATTGTCTGGTCTAATAAATTCAGTTAACATTTGATTAAGAGGAAGTATGGCCAAAGAGAATAAGAAAAAAAAGCTTAAAAAGCTCAATATAAAAACTGTGCAATCACCGTTTGATGAAGATTTTCAAAAAATAGATTTAGACTTTGATGAGTCTGATGAACTTGAAGCTTACGCCTTTTATGATTCTGGCTGTAGGGATTATGATACCTGCAATGACGGTCTTGGACCCCCGTACTCTAGGGATGAGTAACATTTTGTCTCATTCTTATTGAGTATTTATCTTCCAATGGGAGTGCGATATTTCAAACGTTTCCACCGATTACCATTTAAATAAAAAATATGTATTACACCTAGCCGATGGCATTGGAGCTGTCTTTCTATCTCAAACTTCGATAATACCACTACCTAAAACCAATTATGATGTACTTAAGGAGTTGTGTGAGTCAGGTTTTAACTTAGATGGACAAGATCAAAGTAAGCTTAAAAAGTTTCTGGTTTCCAGCAACATCTTTATCCCTTCTTACAAAAAACAACTAAAGGTTCATCTCAATTGTATTGGTACACATTATCCAGAATTTATTGATCTAGATATTGAGGGAGTGGCGTTTGTGCCACCAGAAGACAGTGATTTGATGGTGCTTGTTGCTCAGAACTATTTTCAGGAAGAAATTGAAGCTGAGTTGGCGAATAGTCAGCGGCCTGTATTGTTGTGGGTTCCTTATGGAGATCAAGTTAGTGTTGGTCCCCTTTATGATGGAACGGAAACAACATGCTACCAGTGCTTTAGAAAGTCAGTAATAAGAAACTGTCTTAGTGATTTTGACACAGGTCCTCTTGAGTATCCGGCCATTGTCTCCAAGGTTAATTTAAAGCTTGCTGTTGGATTGCTTGAACAAGAACTATCAAAGATCCATAAATCAGATTTTTTAAAGCAGAATGTCGTGCTTTTTAATGCTGCATTTAGAAATTACGAAATTTGCGAGGTCTACTCTTCTCCTGGCTGTAAACTTTGTAATATAGATTATGATGAAACATTAAGGAATGTGGCGTTTTTACCAGGAACATTGCGTGAAAGTTCTTCCTCGGAGGCCTTTAAAAAAGTAAAAAAACTTGTAAATCCACTTACTGGTGTCCTAAATAAAATTATTCCCAATAATAATATGGCGCCCGGGGCCACAATAGGACTCAGCAGCCTTGGCATTAAGTCAAAGTTTTTAATTGATAATGTCGCCTTCTCAATGGGCAAGGGAAGTAGCAAAGAATTATCAGAGCTTAGTTGCATCGGCGAAGCGGTGGAAAGAAGTACTATGTCCAACTTCCATAGAACTGGATTTTTGACGGGGGAGCTTGCCACTCTTAGAGCTGATTATGAATGTATATCTCCAGATGATCTTGAGCTCTTCTCTGAAAAGCAGAGACTTGATTGGAAAAAACTGCCTGAAAACTCCTTTAAATATAAAGCTGGAGTGTTTGTTTCTCCAAGACTCGATCCAAGCGAACCAATAGATTGGAAGAGATCATTCAACTTAACAAGGAATGAGGAGTGCTTACTACCTTGCAGCTACTTGTATCGCTGGGATCTTTTGAGCGATGAAGAGATTTATTGTGTTCCAAATAGTACTGGTATGGCGAGTGGATTTAATACACCAGAAGCAATCATTCATGGAACGATGGAACTTATTGAAAGAGATGCTGTCGGAATGTGGTGGTATAATGAACTCTCACTTCCCGAAATAAAGGTTAAAGACTTATCATCTGATTTTTGCTTCAGTGTTTTCAACTTCTTTAAACACAGAGGGAGGTTAGTCCACCTTCTGTACGCTAAAACGGACTACAAGGCTCATACCGTAATAGCTGTCTCTAGTGATGAAAACGGCAATGATGTAAATGTGGGTTTTGGAACTGGTTTTGTTTTAAAGGCCGCAGCTGAGAGGGCCATGGGGGAGCTGTCACAGGTTACAGTGTTCAAGTATAGTGGAGAGCAGGTTTCAAACTCCACGTTATCATTCTCGGATAACCTATGCTTTCTTCCAAATACAAAAATAAGCTTCAGAGAACTCTATGATCAAGATTTTGAATTTTCCAATAGTTCTCAGGCGATAGAGCACATCGTTCAGGATGCTAAAGAAAAAGGGCACTCGGTTATTTACACAAATATGAACTCTGAATTTCCAATGACTGTGGTGAAGGTCGTTATCCCTGGACTTATTAAACACTATTCTAGGTTTGGAAATCCTCGTCTTTTTGATTTGCCTGTAAAAATGGGATATTTAAAAGCTAAAAAGAGTGAGGGTGAACTAAATCCAATTTCATATGAGGCCTGGAAGAAGAACCTTTGGAGCGCAAAAACATGAGCAAATACGAACTTGGAAAGGACATTGCCTACGATACAGAAATGAATGGAGCGTTATTTATTGGCAGCAAAAACGCCGAGGATTTATACAAATTTACAGATCATAATATGGATATAATTCAATTTCTCCTCAAAGGGCAGAGTATCGAAGAAATTACCAATAAATTAAAGGCCAGCTACGATTTTGAAGGGGATACCAACGTCGAAGAGTATGTACAGAGCTTCATAAGTACCCTCTTAGAAATGGGCATACTGTGTGAAAAAAAGTAGTGCTCTTATCCATTTTAGAGAATGTGTTCAAACCACTAAAAATGAGCACATTTTTATGATCACCTTGGGGGAGTTTGAGTTGACTTTGCCGTTGGTCAAGTTTCCCTTTCTCCTAAGTGTTGAACGTGGGGTGGAATTTAGCGCGGAGTCTTTCGAACCTAACCAAAAGCTTCTAGGACTTCTAATACATCACAGATTAATAATGTTAAGAGTTGATTTTAAAGACTGTCAGGCACTTATAACACCCAAGACCAATGAGTATTTTAAGAGCATTTTAGATAATAAGGCCGTAAAAGCAAATACAGGTGTTTTAAGGTTTGGTCAAAATTTAATATATGAAGACCCTGCAGGAGACGCACATTTAATTTTTAAAACGGACAAAATCGAAGATGTGCAGTTCTTTATGAATTCATTTCCTGAATATATGCCAAACTTGCTTGAAGGAGTGGGAACAAATTATGAGAAACTTGAAGGGAGTGATCTCTCTTTTCTTGCATCCTCCTCCTCGATGACTGCGAGCACTTTAATTGGAGGTCTGTACTTGGGAAAAGATCTGCCATTGAGTAAAAAGCATGTTTCTCGAAGCGAGGAATCAATTAGCTTTAAAGGCCATCAAGTTTTAACACCACTGCTAGACAATTTTTTGAAACGCAAAAGCTGTAGATCTTACTCAGAAAGTAACTTAGGCGCTCACAAGCTTTTTGGACTTTTGGACCGTATTAGTATGCGCCGTCCAGGCACTGGAAATAGAAAAAAACTTTATCCCAATGGTGGAGCAATTCATGAGAATGAGTTCTTTTATCTTAGCTTAAATACAGAGTCCTTAAGTAGTGGACTTTACTACCTCAATCAAGAGGAAAGCTTGTTGGAGCCTCAAAAAGTAAGTGATAAAAAAATGGAGCTAATAAAGGATAGGATGGTTCCCCATTCGTGGGACGGCCATGCTCAGGGATATATTATTGTTACAGCTTCAATATTTAAAAGAATGCAAAAGTATTCTGGGATGGCCCTTAGACACGCTCTTTTAAATGCAGGGGTGATTGTTGATTTTATTTATGTAAACTGTGCCGATCTTGAGATCGCTTGTTGTGCCCACGGTTCCTGGTCAGGTTCCAAGTTCTTTAGTGAGCTCGTAGGCACCGACTTCTTCGAAAGCCCAATTGTTGCTGTCGTGGGAGTTGGAGTTTCTAGAGAAGACAACAATAATTAGGCACGGCACAGTTGCAAGTAGGTGGTAAACGGCGACTAAACTTGAGAAAAGCATCATTGTTAATGTGGTTTGCCCTTGCTTAATAGCTTTATACTTTTCTATATTAAAAATTTTGATGGCACCATTAATTGAATCTTTAAGAATACCGACTCTGTTATATTGCCATAAAAACTTAATTCGATAAAATACTTCTACGCTAGCCTTAAAAAAATAGCTCATTATAGATGTCGGCTCTAATACTTTATTCACGTAAATACTGAGTGCTGGGTGAAACTGTATGCCTTGCATTCTTAATCGGTAAGCAAGCTCTCTATCTTCGTAACGAGTAAAAGCTTTATTATATCCATTTATGTCCTTGAGGGTTTTCTTTTTAATGACCAGGGCGGCCGAGTCCAGCCATTTATTTCTTTCGGCGATATTCCACGTCCTGCCGGATGTGCGGTAATAAGAGAGTCTTTCATATGCCTGATAGATAGGTTCATTTTTTAAGCCGGCCGTCATTCTAATAGAGAGCTGAATAACCTGTTCGTCAATTTTGGATAGTCTTAACAGCGCATCTTTCTTGGTAAATAAAGAGTTATCATCAAGAAATATCAAAGTTGAGTTTTGAGCGGCATTGGCCCCTACATTCCTCGCTATTGACCTAGATGGGAAGGGAAGCCTTATAACTCTTGCTTTGCCATTTAGATAATCTGGTACAGAACTTTGAACTTTAGAATTATGCACGATTAGAATCTCAATTAGATCCTTGGGGTAGAGCTGTGACTCAATAGTCTTAATGGTACTCTTAAGCATCTGAGAAAATTCTTTAATAGGAATGATGATTGAAAAAGCTTTAAGTTTGGACAAAGAGACCACACTCCCATAAGTGATTTACTAACTCTTTAGCGAGTTCTCTATCAAGTTTACATTTCTTGTTAAGCTCGTTTAATCTAAAAGGAGCTGAGTAAATTTCATAGATAAAGTCTTCCATGCCGTCTGAGTTTTCTAGCTCAAACTTATACCCGTTGTTAGACAAGTACAATATATCGTTGTTAAGTTCAAGCTCATACTCACTTGATACGGCAACATAGTTTTTAGAAGGAGAAAAGCTTTTAGGCCTTGCTCCTTCCAGTGAAACGTTTGGA
>Ga0208203_1000701_pt1 | contig 14668 bp, 12 predicted proteins | sample DeeseametaMP2914_FD_184167 | JGI IMG/M metagenome (GOLD analysis project Ga0208203, IMG submission 184167) | Marine microbial communities from the Deep Atlantic Ocean - MP2914 (SPAdes) | ecosystem: Environmental > Aquatic > Marine > Oceanic | place: West of Santa Cruz de la Palma, Atlantic Ocean...
CTTTAAAAGACCAACTGCAACTTGAATAAGCCCCATTAAAACTACAGTGGCAAAAAGATACTCAACCCCATGAGAGGTAACAAGGTTAACCATCACAACCGCTAAGGCACCTGTCGCTCCAGAAATCATCCCCGGTCTTCCGCCGAAAGCGGACGTTATAAAGCAAACCATGAACGCTGCGTAAAGTCCTAAAATAGGGGATACACCTGCGACCAAAGCAAAAGCAACTGCTTCTGGCACAAGTGCCAAGGCCACAGTTAGCCCTGAGAGAACCTCAGTCTTGTGATCAATACCTTTTAATTTTGAAATTGAAAAAATCATGCATACCTTCGTAAAGTGGAAGTGAGTAAACAAAACAGGCCTTCCTGGCAAACACCAGTAGAAAAGGCCATCCTATATTTTGGTTTTCGAAAATATATCCTCTACATTGCCGCTAGGCAATAATTAATTAAATTAATTTAAAACAATAAACATGGGGATTGGGATCTTCTATTTATTTTAATACTTACTCAGCTTCCCAGTCGAACTCACCCTCAAGTGGTTGATATTCATAATCTAGTTCTTCCCTGTAAAGATCATCATCATAATTATAATCAAGATCTTCATAGCTGGTGTCATAGTAGTCGTAAAACCAGTCATCTTCTTCGTTATAGTATGGATCGTATGACGAGTAGAAGCCGGCGTCATAATAGTCGTAATAACCGTCGTAGTCGGTTTGCACTTCATAGGGCTCTGGAGTAGCGCAGGATACTGCCAAAGAAGCGCATAGAATGAAAACCATTCCAAAAATGTTTGTACCCTTTGATCTCATATAAACTCCTTCCATAGTGTTTGAGTTCTTATGAGTTGAGCTGCAAAAGGAGTTCCAAATTAGTTGTCCGAGAAGTTTGATAGAAAATAGGTGGCTTCTTTTTGTTTGAGCAGTTCATAGGCCGATGCTTTATCCATATTGGATGGGGAAAGCCACCGGTCAAAATTAGATTCTTTCAAATAGATTGGACACCTGTCATGGCCCATTTCTTCGACTTCTTCTGGAGGGTCATCAGTAATAATTGCAAATGATGAAAACTGAATTTTCCCATCTTTACTAGACCAAGTATCAAATAAGCAGGGAGCCCACATCGTGGGGGAGTTGTTTGGTTTAAAGTTTATTAGCCTCTTGTTGCCATTTTGATCCTGCACCCATTCAAAAAAGCTATTAAACGGAAAAACTCCATGGTTTTTCATAAAGCAACTTTTCCATGTTTTTCGAGTATCCAAAGCATCAATTCTTGCATTAAAGACGTTGTATTTTGAAGGAATTTCCTCCTTCGAACCAGCCGGCCTGACTCTGTATCTCATGGGTCGAATGACTCGTTTACCATTCTCCATAATGATGACTGGAGCGAAATAATTTGGGTAAACTAATCCATCTTCTTCAGGCGTTTTAAAGCAGCTACTTTTTGGAACTCTTTTAAGTCCAAGGGTTTGCTTAAGTTCTTGTGCTGATAATTGACTTTCATACTCTTGCAAAGCTTTGAGGTCAAAAAAGGCCTTCACATCGGGCAAGGCCTTAAAAATTGAGGCCAAGCGTTTTATGTCTTTATCTATTTTAACGCTAAAACACATGACCCCATTTTCTCAGACCTTTTTAAGTTGGTCAAAGCTATGCTGCGACCTTTGGTGTTAGAGCTAGGGATGACAAAACTTGATTTAACTCATTAGCAACATGTTCACACTGCTCTTTTGTCATATCTCCAAAGAATGGCAAGGCCAGGGTTCTCTCTCCAATATCTAAAGTATTTGGTAAATGATCCTGTCCAGCTGTCTTATAGTTTCTTAAATAGGGCTGGGTGTGAATAGGGGTGAAGTAGGCCCGTGCTCCTATGTTTCTTTCCTGAAGCTTTTTTATGGCGATATCTCTATTAAGTCCTTCATTTAGTGTGACTACAAAAACAAACCAACTCATTTCAACCCCGGGTTTAATTGTTTGTGTTTGAAGCCATGGAGAATCTTTGAATGCATCACAGTAAAACTTTGCGGCCTGTTCTCTTTTTGCTAGAATTTCATTTAATCTTTTGATTTGTACTACCCCAAGTGCAGCCTGAATCTCACTCATTCTATAGTTGTAACCAAGAACAACGTGTTCCAGCCACTGAGACATTGTATCTCTACCTTGGTTCATATACATCCTGCACTTTCGAGCAATTTCATCATCGTCGGTTACTATCATGCCACCTTCGCCAGTTGTTATTTGCTTATTAGGGTAAAATGCAAAACTGGCCACGTCCCCGTAATTTCCTACCTTTCTATTGTGAAGTTTTGCACCTAATGCCTCACAGCTATCATCCACTAAGAAAAGATTCTTGTTCTTGCACAGTTTTTCAAGTTGATCCAAAGGGGCAGGGTGTCCAAAAACATCCACACTTAAAATTGCCTTGGTTTTTGAAGTGATCTTATCTTCGGCATCTTTTACATCAATGCAATAGTCGTCTTTATTAATGTCAACAAAAACAGGTACAGCACCAACGTATAGAATACAGTTGACGCTGGCGACGAAGGTGTAGGATGGCACAAGTACTTCATCGCCAGCGCCAATTCCCAAGGCCATAAGGGCCAAGTGGAGTCCTGCTGTGCCGGAACTAACGGCAATAGCGTGTTTTCTATTGGTATATTCAGCAAATAGCATTTCAAATTCTTTGATTTTAGGTCCAAGGGCCAATCTCTTAGATTGGACAACTTCCATTACTGCATTTGTTTCTTCTGGTGTGATGTCTGGCATTGCCATTGGGATGTCTTCGAGGTTTGATTTCATTTGATATTCCTTCTTCAGTTTGGCGGGTGAACCTGTCCATAGACACCCTTCTTTAGTAAGATTGCTTAAAACTGTTGCACCTGCTCCTATGATTGAATTTGGCACAATCATTTGTGCTGGGCCAATTGAAACTCCAACTCCTATTAAAGAGTTTTCCCCCACCTGAACACCTCCACAGAGGTTTGCACCAGGTGCAATATGGACACAACTTTGAATTTCGCAGTCATGGTCAATTGATGAGTTTGTGTTAATTATACAATGTTCTCCGATGTGGGCTCGTGCTTGTATTGTAGCCCCTGCAAAGACTACAGATCCTTTTAATATCTCGGCACTTGGTGAAACAAAAGCTCGTGGATGAATTATTGTCGCAAATCTTTGGAAGCGATTGCGAAGCTTGGCACGAATTTCATTTGCTCCAATTGCCAATACAACGAGTGCACCTTGGGGTATTTTATCTATAGGTCTTATCTCTAAGTTGAACAATTTATGCCCATGGAGAGAATTGTTATCATCAAAGAATCCTGCAACTTCTTGACCCTGGGCAATCGCACATTCATATACCACTTTGGCATGTCCACCAGCTCCAACAATGTAGAGTCGATCACTTAATGGGTTCATCGTTTTAGTCTTTTCTGCATTTACATTTGAGAAATTAAAAATTGCAAAGAATGTTTTAAAAATGATTTTTAAATCATAAGCAAGACTTTTCCTTGAAATGTATTCCAGATCCTTTTCAAACTTATCAGACCAGGAATATTGATTTCTGCCACTTACCTGGGCAAGTCCGGTGAGACCTGGCAGTACTGTATGTCTAAATTGCTCTTGTAAGGAGAAGAATGGAGTGTATTCTATTGGAAGTGGTCTTGGCCCAACAATAGACATCTCGCCTTTTACTATATTTAAAATTTCTGGTAGCTCATCTATAGATAGTTTTCTAAGTATCCCTCCAATCCAAGTAACTCTTTTTATGTCGTCTTCTGACCCTGACCTCATTGTTCTAAACTTAATGAGATTGAAGGTCTTTAGATTCTTTCCAATTCGTTTTTGGCGAAAAAATATTGGTCGTCCTTGTATGGCCAGAAGAAATACAGACGTAAATAAAATTAGAAGGATTGTAATCGGAGAGCTGACTATAATTATAGCTAGGTCTAAAGTTCTTTTTTTCATTAGGCCGCCTGTGGTTCCATTTTTGATTCAATTAACTCGTCTTCGAAAAGCGATTCTTGTAAGGAAAGATCACTGTCGATTGCTGCCCATAATAGGTTTACGCTCATTTTACTGTGGTTGTTTGCATAAAATAAAATATCGAATACTGCTTGGGAAATATCTTTATATGGACGACCGTTGAAAACCATGGGGGTGTAGGGCATATCCCCATTCTTCAAAGTTGCAAAAGAGTTGCCTTCATTAAACAAGTTCTGAGTGTTAAAGCTTAACTCTTCGTAAAGCTTTTCACCTGGTCTTGTACCAATAATTTTAATCGGATAACTTTCAGGATTTTTGCCACATAGAATAAGGAGCTTCTTTGCAATGTCTATTATTTTTATAGATTTTCCCATATTGAGAAGAGCAATGTCACCACGCTGACACGAGTTACTTGAACTTAAAACAAGTCCCACTGCTTCTGGAATTAACATAAAGTATCGAGTCATCCTGTCATCTGTAATAGTCAGAGGAGAATTGGTTAGTATTTGAGAGTGCAACTTGGGGATTAGGCTGCCACTACTTCCTGCAACATTGCCAAAACGCACGGCACAGAGGTCTAGTTTGTGTTTGTTTGCATAGTGGCTCATTAATAGTTCACACACTCGCTTGGTGGCTCCCATTAAATTTGTTGGCCTTACGGCCTTATCTGTAGAAACCAAGACAAACTTTTCAATGCCGTGTAAAACACAAAGGTTTAAAATATTTTGAGTGCCAGCGATGTTGTTCACTATTCCTGCTTGTGGATTGCTTTCAACTAACGGCACGTGTTTGAAGGCCGCAGCATGGTAAATAAAGTCTGGGCGATGAACCCGGAAGAGTCTTTCCATAGGTGTATATTCACAGATGTTGGCAAGCGAAGGGATCAGCTCTATAGAATTTATTTTGCATTGGTGAGATAAGCGATCATGAACTTTATATAAACTGAATTCTGAATTATCCACCAAGACTAGTTTTCCAATTTCTAATTGTGCCAGTTGGTTGGCCAACTCGGATCCAATAGATCCTCCTGCACCTGTCACTAAAACTGTCTTCCCTTTGGTTCTCTTTCTGAGTGCTTCTAGATCGGGCTTTTCAAAATTTCTGCCAACAAGGCGCTCAAGGTCAATCGTCGAGGTGGCTGAACCGTTGAGTGTTTTTGTCATGTAGTCTCCTAGGGCCTATTAAATATAACTTAATGAATGTAAAGAATTTCTTTATATTCTACTGTTATAATTCGTTAAGTTTTAAAAACTCTTTAATAAAGAAAACTAAAGGCAAAAAATTCTTCTCTTAATTACGTGATATCAATGAATTATAATTTCACTAACAGATTGGGGGTAATTTGCCTGTTAAGGTAATCTTTATATTTAGCCACGCAATTTTGGCACTCGGGAATTGGCTTCTTCTTGCTACGGTTGCAAAATCTTACACTCTCACTGAGGCCGGGGATTATAACTTAGTACTGGCATGTCTAACTCCAATATTTTTATTCTGCTCATTTCATTTAAAAAATTATTTTTTGGCTAAGGAAGGTTCGGAGAAAAACTTCTCAAATTTTGTACTTAATAGAAGCTTGGGAGTATTAATTTCTCTGTTTGGTGCGATAGTGGTCGCAAGCTATATGGGGGTCGTGAATCAGTTCTTTTGGGGTGTATTTCTTTTAAAAAGTTCAGAAGTTTTTTTTGAACTTCCATTTATGTTTGAACATAAATCAGATCGACTTGGAAGAACTTCTTTTTTGCACATTTTGAGAAGTTTATTGGTGTATGGAACTTTAATCTATCTCTTGGCCGGTGAAGCAGGAGTTCTTTATTCTTTCTCAGTTGCCTCCCTTGCAAGCTATATAGGAACTGCCATTTATCTCTGGAAGTTAAAAAATATAAGTTGGTCCTTTTCTTATCTGGAAGTATTTCGACTCTTTAAAAGCACTTTTTGGTTGGGTGGTTCGGCATCGTTGTTGAGTTTAAATGTCTCTTTACCAAGAATATTTTTAGCCTATACGATGGGAAAAGAGGCAATTGCCATATATTCTGTTTCATTTGCTTTTTACTCGATTTGGCAGCTTTTTTTTAATAGTTATTTGAATGCAATTTTGCCTAAGTTCTCCCAAACCGGTTTGAAGGATAAGGTCATTTTTCCTTTAGCTATTTTTCTAGTGGGTTCTTGTGTCTTCTACTTTTTTGATGATGAAATTTATTCACTCGTCTTTGGAAATGATTACCTGGCCGCTTCCGAACTTACACCGGGCCTTCTTTGTTCGGTGTTTTTATCATTCTTTAGTTCCTACTTTTTTTATGATTTTATGTCAAAAGGGGACTTTGAGGTCCATTTTAAGCTAAACCTAGCGGCCTTAGGGGCACATGCCATAGTTTTATATCCAATGATCTTAATGTATGGGCTTAAGGCCTGTTATTACTCATGGATCGCCGCTTTAATTGTTCAGTGTGGTCTGTATTGGTCAAAAAGGCCGATTTCATGAATGAATGGTGGAGCATTTTTACCTGGACCGTCCTATCTCTAGTGGTTGTGATTCTTAAGCTTGTAAAGTCTAAAAGTAGTGATCCAATAGGCTATATTCTATTCTTTTACTTTTTTTTCGGCTTTGGGCCTGTCGTAAACTATTTATTTGGAATGCCCATTTACTTTGGGATTGTTAAGCAGAATATACCTGAAGCAACTCTTATTATGTTTTTGGGTATTATGAGTTTCGCGCTTCCTCACTTGATTGGAAAAGAACCATCCCTAGTTCCAGAGGAGTCAACTGAGGAACCTCATGCGTGGGAGGGACTGAAGTTGGCACTTGTGGGAAGTGTTGTTTACGGGGTGGCCAAATGTTTACTTATGCTTCCACTTAAAATTCAGGGAGCATCAAAAATTGAAATGATTAGTATTGCTCTTCCTCAGCTGCATTATGTTTATCTACTACTCCAGATGTACTTTTGTGCATTTTATTTTAGTGCTAAGAGGGTTGCCGGCCTGAGAAAGTTGTACTGGATAAATGTGGGAATATATATTCTGTATTGTTTAATAGTGACGGAGAGGGACTTTATTTTTCCATTAGCATCTATTTTTATTATGAAATCACTAGTTGACGGCACAAATATCTCATGGAGGAAGTTCTTTTTTGGAGGGATTGTCCTTGGTGGAATGGGAACGTTAATCTTTTACTTAAGAGATGGGACGCAAGAGGCAGGAAATGTTGTATCGGCCCTTTTGAGCCAAGGGTCTATACTTTTTATTAATACTTTTGTCTTAAAAGTCTTTGAGCAGGGACACGAATATTTTTATGGAGAGACTTTTTTTAATTCTTTAGTGAATCTAGCACCAAGCTTTGTATATAAAACAGACTACAACAACTTGGCCTGGTTTAAAAGTTTATACGCCCCTGCAAGTGATAGTGGGTATGGTTTTGCGTTGGATGCAGAGGGCTATATAAACTTTGGCCATTTTGGTGTGGTTTTAGTTTTCGTGTCCCTTGCTGTTTACTGGAAGATCTTGTTGAAAAGGTTTTCAACAAGTGAATTCTTTAGATATCTGACATTATTCAGTGTTGGGTTTGTTATGTATGCACTGAGAAATGATTCTTTGGCACTTTTTAAAGGTATTCTCTACGCAACTCTTATATATCTTTTTATTAATTCATTATCCTACCTATTGAGCATAAGGAAGCGAATATGAAGGCAATTATAACTCTTGAACATCGATTCTACTCATATAAAGGGGAACTTTATACACTTGGAGCTTTTGATCAAAAATTTTGGAAACGTTACTTAGATATTTTTTCAGAGGTCTTGATCGTCGCAAGAGTGAGGCCACTTCTCAAACTTGAAGGGAATGAAATTAGAGTTAGTAGCGATCGGATAAAGTTTTATGAATTGGACTCTTATATTGGTGCTAAACAGGGTTTTATGAAGTTGCCAAGTTTGAAACGTAAATTAAATTTGCTGGCAGATACAAATCAGGGTGCTTATATTTTAAGGATAGGCTCGCCAATTGCTGATTTATTAGTTCCAATACTTAAAAAACGAAGCATACCCTACGCAGTTGAGGTTGTCGGTGACCCTTGGGATGTTTTTGCTAAAGGAGCAATTAGTCATCCTGTCAGGCCTTTGTTGCGACTGTACTTTGCATATAAGCTAAAGAAACAATGTGCTGGTGCAAAGTTTTCATCATATGTGACAGAACATGCACTTCAAAAACGCTATCCACCAAGAAATTCTGTTAAGACAATTAATGCCTCAAGCATCAACCTTTCAAAAGATTTTCTATTTGAAAATAAAACATTTGGAAGAGATGATTTTGATTGGGTTTTTGTGGGAACATTGGAGCAGTTTCAAAAAGCACCAGATATATTGATTAGGAGCTTTAAGATTCTTCTGAATAAGCATCCAAGGGCCAGACTTAACTTTGTTGGCGATGGGCGAAAACGCCTAGTGCTTGAGGAATTGGCCATCTCCCTTGGAGTACAAGACTCCATTTACTTTCATGGGTCTGTCGCAAGCTCTGAACAGGTGAGAGAGTTTCTAGTAAGCTCTCCATTTTTTGTCCTACCTTCGAGAGGTGAAGGCCTACCAAGAGCAATGATTGAGGCCATGGCATGCAGTTGTCTCTGTGTTGGTAGCGATATCGGAGGGATAAGAGAGTTGATTGACGCTGAATGGATTGCTCCAGTAAATGATGTTGAACAATTAGCACAAAAAATGATCAAAATTATGGATCAAAGTGTTGAACAAAAAAATATTATTTCAAGTCGAAATTTCCATAAGGCAAAGGACTATCTAGGAGATAAGTTAGAAATCCGAAGAAAAGATTTCTACCTATCCATAAAAAATCATCTTGAGGAAGTTTTATGAGAGTGCTCCATCTAGTGAAGACCAGCGATGGTGCCAGGTGGGCAGCTGAACAGGTAAAGGTTCTTGTTAGGGAAGGTCATGAAATAGGTGTGATACTACCATCCCCCAGGGGGAAAATGTTAAATGCCTGGAGAAGTTCAGGTGCTAAGCTTTATTTTGGCAATGTTGAACTACCTGTTAAAAGACCTTGGGAGTACAACAAAAGAAGAACTTTTCTAAATGAAGTAGTTGAAGACTTTAGACCCGAGCTCGTTCATTCCCATTTTTTCTCTACAACGATACTTGCCAGACAAGTCTTGAAGCTTCCTGTTGCCTTCCAAGTTCCGGGGCCTTTGCATATGGAGAGTGCTCTCTTCAAAAAATGGGATTTAATGAGTGCTAGGCCTAATGATTTTTGGATAGCCTCAAGTCATGCAATACGTGAGTTGTACTTAAATGAAGGGGTTCCTGGCGATAGAGTTGGAATGAGTTATTATGGTAACGAGATCAGTGACTATGATACAAAAAGTTTAGGGCTTAGGAAGGAATTAAAGTTTAGTGGTGATGATTACATCGTGGGAAATATTAGCTACTTTTATCCTCCCAAGAAATACCTGTTTCAAACTTCTGGACTAAAGGGACATGAGTTAATGTTTGAAGGCCTAGGCTTAATTAAAAATAGGTCTATCAAAGGGGTCTTCTGGGGAGAGCAGTGGGGTGGAAGCAAGTCTTATGAAAAAAAACTACAAAGTCTTTGCCCAATAAACTGTCAAATGCCAGGAGCTTTAAAACCTTTTGAGGTTAGCAGAGGCTGGAAAACCATGGATGTATGTATTCATATGCCCTATAGCGAAAACTGCGGAGGGGTCCTTGAGCCGCTTTTACATGAAGTGCCAGTGATTGCTTGCAATGTAGGAGGACTTTCTGAATTAATAGTGAATAACAAGACTGGTTTGCTTGTTGAACGAGCTTCACAAAACTGTTCAGATGCTATTCTGTATGCATACAAAAACAGAGAGAGAATGCAAAATATGGCAGTGCTCGGATCACGGCTGGCACGAAAGGCCTTTGACGTGAATCGAACCGCAAAAGAAATTTCGACAATCTATCGCGAAGGGTTGAATGCGTTCAACAGGTCTCTATTTTACTCTAAGGAACTCTTGTGAAACTTACCCGCAAACAGTTTATTGGTTCCATCATATCAAGTGTAGCGGCCTTAGCTTCTTTTGGTGCTTCCTCGGACACTCACAAAAAGGGACAATTACACTTAAATGGTGGAACACATAAGCTAAAAAAGCTTGTTTTAGGGGATGACAACTTTATAAAAGGGCCAGGAACAATAGAGATCGATGGGCCTGATGCCATTTTAGTTGCTGGAAGGAATGTTACAATTGATAACGTTGTATTTAAGACAACAATCGGGCCAAGTAAGCAATCTAGTATTATTAAAATGCTAGAAGGTTGCTCAAACTTGATTATTCGGAATTGCCACTTCAGCGGCAATGCCTATTGTGTTTTAAAAGCAGATGTAAATACAAATGAGGACAAGGATCTTACTTATAAAAATCCTGTTGGGCCCCTATTGTTTAGAGGTAACACCTGCTTTGGTTTTTCAAGGCATTTATTTTTAAGCAATGTCACAAATCTTAATATTGAAGGAAATGTTTTTGAAAAAAGTGTACGAGACAGTATCAGGCTCAGGCAAGCTGTCAAAAAGGTTATAATCTCCAAAAACCAATTTAATAATATTGGGGTTGATCATAAAGAAAGTTCTGATGCTATTGATACTTACTGGAGTGGAGAGGAGCTAGTAATAAATTCCAATATAGTGGATGGGTGTGCTGTTCATGGTTTTGATTTAAAGGGAATATCACCAGATAAAGAAGGGTCAAGTTCGAAAGTTATTGTGGATGGAAACATAATCAAAAATTGTAAGTTCTCTGGGCTTTTAATCAGTTCAGGGATGACCTATAAACATAAATCTAACATGGTTACTGATATCATCATTAAAGCTAATATTATAACAAACTGTAATCTAAATAATGCAAATCCAAATGATGCGGCCATTTTTTTACGGCATGGCGTTCAGGGTTGTATTATTACACAAAACAAGGTCACCATTAATAATGGTCATGCTGTGGTTATTGGGAATTTTGATGAAAACGCCAAACAAACTAAAGACATAACCATCGTCGAAAATCAATTGAAGGCTACTAAAGGTCTGTGTTTATATCTCTTGGCACCAAGGAACATCGTTGTTGCTAGAAATATACTTCAGCACTCAAAGAATATGAAGGCATATCACGTCGTTAAGAGCTTCAAAAAATTTAAATTAGCTAAATTCATTGAAATAGACAATCTAGAGTCTGTCATCAATGACCAGGCCTGACACTATGAGGCCTAAGATTGTGGATGTCACAGTGAGAACCTTTAATCCATTATCGCTGATGAATGGTTTTTTCTGAGGGACATGCACTAAATCATTAGGCCTGAGCCTTAAGTCTGTTTGTTGCTCACTTTTTAAAAATGAGTCGAGGTTGTGCGTAATCACTGTATAGCCTTTGCTAGACTTTCTCTTAATAACAATCTCTTCTATGTCAGCGTCCTCAGTTGGGCCCCCTGCAAATGCTAGTAGGGAAGTTAGCTCACTGTTGGCCGGGACTAAGTGTGCCCCGGGCTTATTTACAGCACCCAAGAGGTTTACCCGCATTAGAGCGTCCTTATAATTTTGTCCTGAAATATACTCGCTACCTTTCAATGAGTATTTTGTTTTGCTCTCCGTCGCTCTGAAAAATTCTTGTGAGTGGGCACTTATGGAGGAAAATAAAAATGATAAAATTAATAATTGGCTAAGATGCCTTTGAAACTTCATGTTTTTCATCCTTATTGTCTCCACTAGGGTAAATAAATGTTTTTATATCGTCGTAAGTTATTGCATTTGTGAGTATGTAAGTAAATTTGTCTCTCAGTTGGCCAGCAAGCTCAGACTTTCTTTGATTAAACCTCTTTACACTTTTCTCTGTAGAGTGAAACAGTTGAGCTAATATAAAACTTCTCTCTACAACCTGTGACATTATTAACCCATCAGGGGATGTTTCCAAGTCATGGGTCAAAACAATTTGGTAATCGCTTTGATTATGATTATTTAGTGTTTTTCTTAGTAACTTTATATTTGGAAATTCGTATTTATCGCTCTTGGATTTTAGATAAACAACGTTTAAGGAAGTGGCATAGTTGTTTATAACTCTTCTAACCGCTGATTTTTTTAATTTTGCCCCGTCCAGGATAATTAATGTAACAGACTTTCCTTTGGAGAGAATGGATTCCAAAATCCCTTCAACTTCCTCCGAAACATTTGAGTTCTTTGATAGAGCGCAAAGGCTAATCCACTTGAGATTTTGAAGTTGGGTCTTATATAAATTATCTAGGGCCATGGTTCTTGGATGGATTCCCAAAGATTTCCCATTTCTTCTTTTGGTTCTTAGTTTTGGCATCGTTGCGGCCAATAGGTTTTTTGGCAGAACAAGTTGTTCTTTTGACATCAGAATAGGAAAGAGACTCTGCTTGTAATAGAGGGCACTCAAGAGCAGGCCAACTACGAATAGAGAAACCACCGCGGTTTTTGCAATGATTTTAACCGTGCTTGTAACTTGAACCTTTTCGCTGACATTGAGGTCGGTGATAGATGTTTTGACCTTTTCGTAAGAAATTTTTGCTAGTGAAATTTGTTCTGTTAGTTTGTTGAGCTTTTCCAAGAGAATCTTCTTTCTAAGAGTGTACTTTTCGATTTTGGAGCTAAACTCTGGTAACTCCTTATAATCTAATTCTAAAGCGGTGAGAGATGATTTTAAGTGTTTTGTGGCGGCAATTAGTGACGCAAGTTCACTTACTTTCTCTTCTTTTCTTCTAAGGACTGAATAATCTAGGGCATCTGCCTGTTTTTCCAACTTTACTAGCCGTTGAATACTTTGTTGCAGCTGTCTTTCTTTTGTCTTATTGCTCAGAATTCCTTTTTCGATCTCCAACCTCATACTTGAATACCTGGCCGGAAGTTCCTGAGGTATTAGTGTTTTAAACTCACTTTGAAGTTTCAGTATGCTTGCGTCAAGTTCATCTAGTTCTTTAAAAATAGAGGCCTCGCTATTTTCTATAATCTGCAAAGCACTGCGTGCCTCCTCAAGAGGATCCTTCACCATAAGTTCGGAGGCATTCCTTTTTATTAAGTTTTGGATGTCCTTTGTAAGCTTTAGATTTTTTGTGGCCACTGTAAATATGATGTTGCTTTCTCCCTCTTTTTTAACTTTTACAACCTGTTCAAGTTGCTCGCTTATCCTTGAGTGCAATCTCTCTTTCCCATCGACCTCAATTTTTCCAAGGAGTTTCTTTTTTAGAAACTCCACCCAACCTTTCCTTTCCTCCCCAAGCTTGAACTTAATATGTTTGTGATCCCTATGCTCAATTACAATGTCTGACAGTTCTTGGTAAAAGGATGTGCTTCTTGCTGTTATCAATGCTCTTTCAGGTATGTTGTCTAAGGAGTTTTTATTGGGGCGAATACCCAGTAAAGAGTCTGAAAGGATGTTTGATGTAAGGTCTTGTCCTGGCTCGATCTTAAAGCCTACTTGTGACTTGTAGAGCCGGTTTTGAAAGAGTGAAAACAACAGAAATGGTGTTAAAATTGATACAGTAAGGATGGTACTTTTGTACTCTAAAAAGTATCTAGCGATATGTTCCCATGATGGTTGCCATTTGGACTGAACATCCAAGATATTTTCACTTACAGCTGCTTCTTGGTCCAAAACTTCCATATTTTGAAACTGTAATGAATGTGTGGTCTCTTGGTTTTGGTTTTTCAAATTTTCGCCTATTAAGAACATCTTAATCTAATTCTTACTTACATATACGGTTAAATGGGTCTAAACCTTGAATTTGAGTAAATATTAAGAAAAATATAAGAAAATTCTGCTCTTTCAATCCTGATGAATTTGGTTCTACTGGTGGAATGGCGCCTGTTTTGCTCTTTTATTTAATAAAGGGGGGCCTATGAAATTTTTTAATGTTTTGTTGATGTTACTAGTCGGGAATTCGCTCACCTCATGTGGCGGGAAAGATTATAACAATACGGGAAAGGATATTTACTATCTCTATACTGCTGATGTGGAAGAAGATTCTATAGCACCACAGATGATGCAGGATGCTGAGTTCATAATAGATAATTCCATATATATAGAGGATGTCTCCTGGGACTATTCTCCACAAGACGATATGAACGTATTTGGAGATAACAACTCCCAGCTTAATCTTGAATTTGAAACGGATGCTCCTCCTAGATTGCAATTTAAGGACAGGATGTAACCTTCTATTATAACGTGTTGGTCATTAAAATATTTATTGTTGCAATGAGCATCTGTCTAGGTGCTCTTGGTTTTGAATATAAAGATAGAGATCACAACCTTAGAGAAACTGCTTACAGGCAGGGACAGGTTTTTGTCTTTCACAGCGTTGGTTATATTGTCAGTCAGTCAGATACCATTAAAGAAGATGGTTCCTGGGAAGGGTATAAGAGAAGATTTTTGGACTTTCAGTATGACCCCGACAACAGTGTTTGGAATCTGTTAGGTCATCCGCTTACAGGTGCCCAGGTCTTTCTGTTTTATAGAGCACATGGCTACACTAGGGAGAAGTCTTTTTTCTTGGGGGCCCTTTCAAGCTTGTATTTTGAAACACTAATTGAAAGCTATACCGAAAGACCTAGTGCTCAAGATACTTTTAATACACCAATTTTTGGTGCGATTCTTGGAACTGGTTTAGAGAAGGTATCTGTAGAACTTTTGAACTCAGAATCAGGTTTTAAACG
>Ga0208203_1000702_pt1 | contig 14664 bp, 12 predicted proteins | sample DeeseametaMP2914_FD_184167 | JGI IMG/M metagenome (GOLD analysis project Ga0208203, IMG submission 184167) | Marine microbial communities from the Deep Atlantic Ocean - MP2914 (SPAdes) | ecosystem: Environmental > Aquatic > Marine > Oceanic | place: West of Santa Cruz de la Palma, Atlantic Ocean...
ATGGTCAGCCCGCCCAGCAGGGATTTCCGGATAAAAAACCAGACGCGTCGGTTGGCGCTCATGGGCGAATAATTCCTCTGTTCGCAGGGTGGAAATTGTCTCGGCAATCTCCGCCGTCAATGGCGGAGATGGGCTCACGCCCATTTCCGCCCTACGGCGGTTACGCTTCCACGTACCAAATACGATTGATGAACAGACAACGCTCCCCCGCCGGGGTTCGCACCTCCACTTCATCCTCTACCTGTTTTTTCAGCAAGGCCCGTGCCAACGGCGCATCAATACTGATATAGCCACGCTCGGCATCAGTCTCGTCCGGTCCCACCAGACGATAGGTCTCCAGGTCACCCTGCTCGTTTTCCAGCTCAACCCAGGCACCAAAAAACACCCGACTCTGGTCTTCCGGGAGCCGCTCCACCACCGTCATGTCATCCAGTCGTTTGCTGAGAAAGCGCACTCGCCGATCGATTTCCCGCAGCTGCTTCTTGCCGTAGATATATTCCGCATTTTCCGAACGATCCCCCTGAGCGGCAGCCTCCTGCACGGCCTGGGTCACCTCCGGGCGCTTGACCTTCCACAGATACTGCAGCTCGTCGTTCAGTTTGCGGTAGCCTTCCGCGGTAATGTACTTGGAGGCGGGCTTGCCCTTTGGTCGCCAGCGGCCCATGGCTACACCTCAAAAATCCGTTCCAGCTCGCGCAGCCCCTTGAATTCCAGGGTATTCCCGGAGGGATCCTGCACAAAGAATGTGCCTTGCTCGGCAGGCTGCCCCATAAAACGCTCGCGAGGCTTGAGCAGAAACGGCCACTGGTGCTCATGGATTCGCGCCACCAGGGTTTCCCAGCTCGCAAAATCCAGCACCACCCCAAAGTGAGGCATGGGAACAGGATGGCCATCCACCTCGCTGTAGCCTTGAATCGGGGTGAGATCCTCACCCTTGTGCAACGACAACTGGTGGCCGTGCAGATCGATATCGATCCAGTTCTGGGCATCGCGACCACGGCGACCACCCAACACCCGGACATAAAAATCCGCCGCGTCTTCCAGATCATTTACCAGAAAGGCCAGATGAAAGGCCGGCTGTTTTTCCATTATCTACTGCTCTTGCTAAACTCACGCGAACCAGCTTGATGCCCGGACCATCCTCAAGGAGTGGCAGGCGGTGAACAAGCAGTTGAAAGTTCAAAGTTTAAAGTTGAAAAGCGCGAGACAGGCAGTGCTATTTGATCCGCCTTACCCGCGCCCGAACGTCAAGCGCGGGCGCGGCGCTGGAAGCCCTCTCAACGTCATCCGCGTTTTAACTTTAAACTTTGAACTTTCAACTCACCCCACCCCGTCGCAAACAACACTCTCATGACGTTCCGGCATCAGGCGCACCCATGTTACTAGAGGACTCTACCCAATGTCTGTGTCTCGTGCCCCCTGGCCCGCCACCCGTCTGCGTCGTATGCGCCGCGATGATTTTTCCCGTCGTCTGATGCGCGAGCACACCCTGACCGTGGACGATCTGATCTACCCGGTCTTTGTGCTGGAAGGCAGCAACCAGACCGAAGCGGTGCCGTCCATGCCCGGGGTCGAACGCATGAGCATCGACCTGCTGGTCAAGGAAGCGGAGGAGCTGGCCAGGCTGGGCATTCCCGCCATGGCCCTGTTCCCGGTGACCCCGTCGGACGTCAAAACCCTGGACGGCCGCGAGGCCTGGAATCCGGAAGGGCTGGCCCAGCGCGCCGTGCGGGCGATCAAGGCAGCCGTGCCAGAGATGGGCATCATCACTGACGGTGCGCTGGACCCGTTCACTACCCACGGCCAGGACGGCATCATTGATGACAACGGCTATGTGCTCAATGACGAGACCGTGGACGCCCTGGTCAAACAGGCCCTGTCCCAGGCCGAGGCCGGCGCGGATGTGATCGCCCCGTCTGACATGATGGATGGCCGCATCGGCGAGATCCGCAACGCCCTGGAAGCCCACGGCCACATCCATACCCGCATCATGGCCTACTCCGCCAAGTACGCCAGCGCCTACTACGGCCCCTTCCGGGACGCGGTGGGCTCCGCCGGCAACCTGGGCAAGGCGGACAAGACCACCTACCAGATGGACCCGGCCAATTCCGATGAAGCCCTCCATGAAATTGCCCTGGATCTGGCCGAAGGGGCCGACATGGTGATGGTCAAACCCGGCATGCCCTATCTGGACGTGGTGCGGCGGGTGAAGGACGAGTTCAAGGTACCGGTGTATGCCTATCAGGTCAGTGGCGAATACGCCATGCACATGGCGGCCTTCCAGAACGGCTGGCTGGACCAGGACAAGGTCATGATGGAATCCCTGCTGGCGTTCAAGCGCGCCGGGGCCGACGGTATTCTTACCTACTTTGCCAAGGCCGCCGCCATCAAACTGAACGGCTGATTTGCCAACCCGGGCCGGTGCGGCCATATAATGCATGCACACTTTATCCGGAGTTTTCGCATGAGCCGCCAACGCCCTACCCCCGATCCCGAGCAGGTCGGCCTGCAATGCGCCGCCCTGCACTCCCGAGTGTTTTCCCGGCTGGTGACCCGGCTGTTCAATAGCAGCCTGACGGACAGCGGCCTGCGCATCACCCAGTTTTCCGTGCTTAATGCCATCAAGGCGCGGCCGCCGGAATCCATTTTCCAGCTGGCGGAACTGCTCGGCATGGAGCGTACCTCCCTGCAGCGGACCGTGGACAAACTGATCGACAACGGTCTGGTGCAGGCAGCCCCCACCGGCAACAAACGCGCCCTGGGCCTGAGCCTGACCGCAGACGGCGAAGCACGCTACCAACAAGCCCTGCAGGGCTGGCAGCACGCCCAGCAGCAATTCGAGTCGCTGGTCGGTGCCGCCAACTGGGCTGACATCGCCCGTGAATTGCGCGGTTTCAGTCGCCAGGTCAAGCAGACACTCTGACGGCCACCGCTGGCTGCACAAACCCCTCAATGGCGGCATGGACCTGGGACGCCTCCAGCAGCCGCCGATGCCCCAGCCCCTGGGTCTGAAACAGGCTGGCATGGGGCAGCGCCTGATGCAGACGCAGGGCATCGCTAAACGGAACTTCCCGATCCAGCGTGTCATGGATCACCAACACCTCACTCTCGATGCCGCGCCCCCGGCGGGCAATATCCAGCACCTCATAACCGATCCCGACCCGGTCCGCCATGGCGTCCAGCAACCCCTGCCGGGCACGGGCACCGAAGCGAAGAAACCTCGCCATGCGACCGACCACCGCGCGAAAGTCCGTTGGCGCCGAGATCAGCACGGCCTGCGGAATTTCCGGGCGCTCCGCCAGCACGAAGGCCAGCGCCGACGCCCCCATGGAATGCCCTACCACCAGATCCACCGGCTCTCCCATCTGTTCCAGCGCGGCTCTAACCGTCGTGATGAACTCCCCCACACTCGATGGTCCGTCCGCCACCACTCCGTGACCAGGCATTTCCAGCACGAAACAGGTCCAATCCGACGGATCGAAGGTCTCCAAAAGCGCGTGAAACTGCGACACATCCCCTGACCAGCCATGCACAAACAGCGCCCGCCGTGGCCCGCCCGGGCGCACCCAGCATCGGGCGCGGGTCCCTACCGGCATGAACTCATCGGCATCCCGCAAGGCCTGATTGCTGTCACGACGGACCGCCGCCACCCGCGGCGTGGTCATCATCTTTAACGCCATGCGGCAGGCTCTGGCGGGGGCAATCCGGCTGAACAACGCCATCAAAATCAGGAACGCCTTCATCGTCTTCTCCTTGATGTATATACACCAAAAATACGAAAGCGCTGCCACCCTGCAGGGAGAGCGGCAAGCATGACGCTTTATTTAGTGTATTTACACTATACGATATAAATCAAGTCGCTCGTCGGGCGGGATACACCGCAACGCCCCGCCCGGCCGTGCTGCAGCCAATGGCTATCGGCGCAAAGCGGTTATGATTTCGCCGCTTTTATTCGCGCTGATACTTTTCTGAGATTGGGTCACTGACCCGAGGAGTCATGTTATGCGTACCCTGATACTGGTACTGGGACTTGCTACATCTGCTGTTGCGACTGCCGGGGCCCGCGCCCCCAGCGACGCTGAAATGCAGACACTGGATATTATTCAGCAATCCTGGATTTTCCAGGGATAATCTCTGGCCTGGCCAGATACAAAAAAGCCGGCGCAAGCGCCGGCTTTTTTGTGGTTGTCACGCTATCAGAAACGGTAGCGAGCATTAGCGGTGACGGTACGGGTTTCACCGTAACCGCAGTCATACACGTTGGGCCCAGCCTGACCACGACACCAAGAGACATACTCTTCGTCGGTCAGATTCTGGACATTCATGCTGAAGTCCCACTGGTTCACAGCGTAACCCAGCATCGCATCGTACAGGGTAACCGACGGCACATTCGGGCCGGCACCCGTTCCATAGTCATACCCGACGTTATCGCCAACGTAGCGAACCCCCGCACCAAACCGCAGGCCATTTTCCAGCTCGTACTTCGCCCAGGCTGATGCCAGCTTATCTGCGAGGTACGGCAGCCGCTCTCCGGTTTGATCGTTAACAACACGGAAGTCCGAGTAGCTTGCCAGCAATTCCAGACCACCAATTTGCTTCTTCAGCTCCACTTCCCAACCTTCTGATTTAGCGCCGACCTGATCTCGAATTTCACCGGGGCCACTGACCACACGATTGGTTTCCTCAATATAGTAATAAGCGGCCGTCACAGACAGGTCACCAGCATCATTCAGGTATTTCAAACCCGCTTCCTGCTGTTCTCCCGTTGTTGCCTCAAGTGTTCCACCGGAATTGTTGGGCCCAAGGTTCGGTACGAATGCCTCGGAATAGCTAATGTAAGGCGACAGACCAAAATCGAATTGGTACATCAGCCCCAACCGCCCAGTCGTTTCACTATCATCACTTTCGACATTACTGCCAGCGACTTTGTATAGCTTGTTGGTCGATTCGTCGTGACGCAGGGCACCGGAAACCACCACATTACCAATGTCGATGTGGTCAATCAGGTAGATCCCCGTTTGTCGAATACCGTTATCATCACGGTCTTCAGGAGTCAGGGCGCTATAGACCACATTTCCGTAAACCGGGTTATAGATATTGATCGTGGACGCCGGCACCGCCGCGGAGAAGTAATTATCTTCTTCCCAGAAAGCATCCTGGTAATCTACACCCAAAGCCAGAGTATGGCGGGTTCCCCACAAGCCAAAATCCCCTTCCAGGCGAACATCAAAATTGCTGATATCCGTCGCACGATCGGCCATGTGCATGGAGCGCACCATGGTTCCATCAGCCAGGATCGGGGCGCCAATGGCAGTCCAGTGCTCGCGGGTTTCAGTTTCAGATTTTGTATGACGAGCCGTCGCCGCCACCGCCCAGGCATCATTCAGACGCTGATCGACAAACAACGTCACTTCACTCTGACGACGGTCATAACGATCCCAGCTGGGCTCACCCACAAACGTGCTGGGCGAAATATCACCCCGCACACCCGGCAGCAAAGTACCTTGTGCCGGAAGGAACTGGGCCGAGATGCCGCCCGTATCTTCCTGTGTGTTGATCAGCAGGGAAACGGTGGTGCTGTCGGTGGGCATCCAGGTAAACGACGGAGCAAACAAGAAACCGTTGTCATCTACATGGTCCACCTGAGTACCGCTTTCACGTTTCAGCGCAACCATTCGATACAGCAGCTTGCCGTCTTCTGACATCGGCCCCGTGATATCGGCTGCAAGCTGTTTGCGATCATAGGAGCCGACCTGAGCCCAAATTTCGCCTTGCTGCTGCGCTTTCGGCAGCTTGGAGACCGCATTCACAATCCCGCCGAGCTCAGCCTGGCCATACAAGACGGAAGAAGGACCTTTCAGAACCTCAACACTTTCCAGCCCATATACATTGGGCCGCACACTGTTATAGCTGCCATACAGTGAACGCAGCCCATCCTTGTAGAAAGAGGCATTGAGACCCCGAATCTTGGCGGAATCGCCACGGGTATCAAAACCAAAGGCACCGGAATACACACCCGAGGAATAGAGCAACGCATCCTGAATATTCTTGGCGCCGGTATCCTTGATGAATTCCTCGTTGACCACGGTGATCGCATAAGGCGTTTTTTCCACCGGCACCTTCAGCTTGCCAGTTGTCGCAGTGCGTCCTTCCGTAATGTACCCCTCGCCCTCCTGGGCGTCGGCACTCACCTCTACAGCTGGAATTTCATTCGGCTGGGCAGCAGGCTCAGCCTGAGCAACCATCGGGAATAAAGAAAGCAGGGACATCCCCACCAGCGGCGCGCCCCAAATCGCGCGATATCGGCAAGTCATTGGCAAACTCCAAAGCAAAGCAAAGAAAGACTGAAAACAAGAACGATTCTTATTCTATATTGTTGCCATCCTTCTGAAAAGTAAGCTTTGTCAGCTCCCAACCATGTCTGACGAACTGGATTCACCACTTTTTCTGCAACACGACGAGGATTAAGCTGGCACAAGGAGATTTCCCCGCCCCTGTCATTCCCATGTCACATTTATGTCATGGAATAGAGGGCCCTTGCGGTTCCGGTCAGGACGACACCATGAATGACATTGCCAGCGAACACAGCGCCATTGATCTCAATAACCCGGACTACTACTTCAACCGGGAGCTGAGCCTGTTGCAGTTCAACCTGCGGGTGTTGGAGCAGGCCATGGACGACAACCATCCCTTGATGGAGCGACTGAATTTCCTGCTGATTTTTTCCAGCAACATGGACGAATTCTTCGAGATTCGGGTGGCAGGCCTGCGCAACAAGCTGGAAACCGGTACCGGCCAACCCGGCCCGGATGGCATGCTGCCCGCTGAACTGCTCAAGGAAATCAGCCGTATTACCCACGAAGCGGTGGACCGGCAATATCACATTCTGAACAACATCCTGTTGCCGGCCCTGCGCGAGGAGGGAGTTGACTTCCTGCGCCGCGAAGACTGGACCGACGCCCAGGTCGAATGGGTGAAAAAATACTTTCGTGAGCAAGTCTATCCGGTACTGACCCCCATCGCGCTGGACCCCTCGCACCCCTTCCCACGGCTGGTGAACAAGAGCCTGAACTTCATTGTCCCGCTGGACGGTAAAGATGCATTCGGACGCTCTACCGGGCTGGCGATCGTGCCTGCCCCCCGCTCACTGCCGCGCTTGATTCGCATCCCGGACGAGATCAGCGGCGACGGCGACGACAATTTTGTGTTCCTGTCCTCCATGATCCACGCCCATGTATCCGACCTTTTCCCGGGCATGAAAGCGACCGGTTGCTACCAGTTCCGGGTCACCCGAAATGCGGACCTGGAAGTGGACGAAGAAGTGGAAGATCTGGCCAGCGCCCTGAAAGGCCAGCTGCTGTCCCGTCGCTATGGTGACGAGGTGCGCCTGGAAGTGGCGGACAACTGCCCACGCCATTTGATGCACTATCTGCTGGAGCAATTTGAACTGGGCGAGGATGACCTCTATGAGGTGAATGGCCCGGTGAATCTGGCGCGGATGTTTACCAGCGTGGATCGCCCGCGCCTGCACTACCCGCCCTTTACCCCGAAAATTCACCCCACGGTGAAAAAATCAGAATCCATCTTTGATGCCATTGATCAGGAAGACCTCCTGCTGCATCACCCTTTCCAGTCATTTCAGCCGGTCATTACCCTGCTCGCAGAAGCCGCCCGTGATCCCAAGGTACTGGCGATCAAGCAGACCCTGTATCGCACCGGGACCAAGTCGGAAATTCTGGATCACCTGGAAACCGCGGCGCGTAACGGCAAGGAAGTGACCGCCATCGTGGAATTGCGAGCCCGCTTTGATGAGGAATCCAACATCGAAGGGGCGCGACGCCTGCAGGAAGCCGGCGCCATCGTGGTGTACGGGGTGGTGGGCTACAAGACACACGCAAAGATGCTGCTGGTGGTGCGTCGCGACGGGGATGGCATCAAACGTTATGTGCACCTTGGCACGGGCAATTACCACACCAAAACCACCAAGCTGTACACCGACTACGGTCTGATGACCAGCGACAAGGCCATGGGACAGGACGTGCACAAGATCTTCCAGGAGCTGACAGGTATGGGCAAGGCCGCTCGCCTGAAACAGCTCAAACACTCGCCCTTCACCCTGCACCCGTCACTGATCGAATGGATCGAATTTGAAACCCTCGAAGCCCAGGCCGGGCGGCCCGCACGCATCATCGCCAAGTTCAATTCGCTGACTGAAGAGAACATCATCCAGGCGCTCTATCGCGCCAGCCAGGCAGGCGTGCAAATCGACCTGATCGTTCGCGGCATCTGCTGTCTGAAACCGGGTATCGCAGGGCTGTCCGACAACATTCGGGTGCGCTCCATCGTAGGACGTTTTCTGGAACACACCCGCATCTACCACTTCCACCATGCAGGCGAAGACCTGCTGTATTGCTCCAGCGCCGACTGGATGGACCGCAATCTGTTCAACCGGGTAGAAACCTGCTTCCCGATCAATCACCCGGCGTTGAAGACCCAGATGCTGGAAGAAGGCCTGCAGTATTATTTGCGCGACAACAGCCGAGCCTGGTTACTGCAGCCCGATGGCAGCTACCAACGCGCCCAGCCGGCAGAGGGAGAAGAAACGTTTATTGCGCAGCAAACGCTGCTTGATACTTTGGGGTAGGGGGCCGGGAGAGACGCTATGGCGCCGGTGCCACTTGCCAGCAATCAACCGTAACCGGGTTGAGCACACCGCCAGCAGCGATTCTCCCTCCCGCAGCCCTCCACAGCAGGCAACAAGGCAAAGTGGGAGCGGTCGTTCGACCGCGATAGCCGGCATCACGCCGCTTATACGCGGTGGAACCACCGCTCCCACCCCAGACACTACCGCCTCTGTCGGGCCTGCCAGCAAACGATAGAACGAATACTCAGCTCAGGTTTAGCTCACAGCCTGCTTGCTGGAAGTACTCTTGCTCTTGCTCCAGGTCGGCGAGGGTGAGGGGGTGCTCTTCCAGCCAGCCTGCGGGAAACGAAAGGGTCAGCCGGTGGTCGACCACCTTCAGGCCAATATCGGGGATCGCTTCATCGCAGCGGGCATGATGAAGCCGCGCGGCGATGCGCAGCACCAGACACAGGCGCAACAGCGGCTCGCGCTCATCTTCAGGCACATCCTCCAGCGCCGATAGCGGCACCTTGCGGCGATGGCCACGCACCAGCACCGCCACGGCCTCCTGCTCCTGACGGGAGAAACCCGGCAAATCCGAATTGGTGATCAGGTAGGCGCCATGCTTGTGGAACTGGCTATGGGACACCGCCAGCCCCAGCTCATGCAGCAGTGCCGCCCAGCGCAGGGAATCTGCCATGTCCTCACCGGCCAGCCCCCAATCGCTGGCAACCTGTTTGAGCAACGCCATAGCCGTATCGCACACCCGTTCGGCCTGACTCCGCTCCACATGGTGGCGATTCATCAAGGCCTGAATGCTACGGTCACGCACATCTTCATGGTCAAACCGGCCCAACAGATCGTAGAGCAAGCCTTCGCGCAAGGCTCCGGACGAGACCTCCATCTGCTCCAGCCCCAGCTGTTCGAAAATGCCATACAGAATCGCGAGCCCCGACGGAAAGATCGGCACCCGATCCTCGCGCAGCCCCTTGAGAGACAACCGCTCAAGGCTTTCCGCCTTCAGTACTTTCTTGCGGGCTTTCTTGAGCGCATCCAGCGTGATACCGCTCTCACACCAGCCATTCTCGACGCAGACCTGGCTGATCGCCTTGATCGTCCCGGACGCGCCCACACTCTGCACCCAGCCGATCCGCCGGTAGTTGGCATGGATCGACAGCACTTCCTGCCGGGCCGCCGTGACCGCACGATCAAATGCTTTCTCGGTAAGCGCCCCTTCCGGGAAGAACCGTTTCGCAAAACTGACGCAACCCATGTGCAGGGATTCGGTTTCAGAAGGCTCAAAGCGCTCACCGATGATCAACTCGGTCGAGCCGCCGCCGATATCGACCACCAAACGTTGCCCGGCATCATCGGCCAAGGTGTGCGCCACCCCCAGATAAATCAGCCGGGCCTCCTCGCGGCCCGCCACGATTTCGATATCGTGGCCCAATACCTCCTCGGCACGGGCAATGAACTCCCGGGCGTTGCGCGCCTGACGCAGGGTATTGGTGCCCACCACCCGAACACTACCTCGGGGAATCCCGGTAATCCGCTGGGCGAAACGCCCCAGACACTCGAGTGCCCGCTCCTGGGTGTCGGCATCCAGTCGATTATCCTTATCCAGGCCTGCGCCCAGCTGCACTTTCTCGGACAGCCCATCCAGAATCTGGATTTCCCCGTGTACCTGACGGGCCACCACCATATGAAAACTGTTCGACCCCAGATCAATGGCGGCCAGATGTTCGCCGTGCTCCATGCAAGCTCCTTCTCTCGTTGGGTCGATTCTAACCAAAAATCATGGCGTTACGATGTCATAGCCACTAACTCTCGGGATTATTGCCCGCTGTTGCTTGAAAATGCCCGGCCACACCCTGATATTATTCCCCAGCGCAACGGCCCTCGCCCGGGCCAGCCAATCCCTTTATAGCAGGAGAATTCAATGAGCGGCGAGATTATCAATGTGACCGACGCGGACTTCGAAGCCCAGGTCATCAATGCAGACGGCCCTGTGCTGGTCGATTACTGGGCACCGTGGTGTGGCCCCTGCAAAATGGTCGCGCCGATCCTGGAACAGCTGGCCGGCGAGTACGAAGGCAAGCTGACCATTGCCAAGATCAACATTGACGACAACCCGGAAACCCCCAAGAAATATGGGGTTCGCGGCATCCCAACCCTGAGTGTCTTCAAAAACGGTAACGTCGAAGCCACCAAAGTGGGCGCCCTGTCCAAGAGCCAGCTGACCGCTTTCCTGGACAGCACGCTGTAATATCCGGGCACCCCTCTGTAACCCCCGGTCAACTGGCCGGGAGGTTACTGTCAGCCACCTATAGACAGCCCCCTGTCAGAGTGGTAGATTCCAGAACCAGCTCTAAGTCAAGCACCTCCTTTTAGTAAGTCCTTCGGAACCTCTGGTTACCTTTTTATTCCTGATGGCCCCCTAGGCTTGCCGGGCCAGATTCCGAAATAACCGGATTTTCATAACAACTGCGGCACCGCAGGTGGTGCATCCTCTCATTCATCCAAGACCAAAACAGACCGCCAATGAATCTTTCTGAACTGAAGCAGAAGCCGATTGGAGAACTTCTGGACATTGCCAAAGAACTCGGCCTCGAGAACCTGGCAAGAACCCGCAAGCAGGACGTCATCTTTTCCATCCTTAAACGCGCTGCCAAAAATGGCTCCGACATTTATGGTGACGGCGTACTGGAAATCCTGCAGGACGGCTTCGGCTTCCTTCGTTCCGCCGAAGGTTCCTACCTGGCAGGCCCGGACGACATCTATGTCTCCCCGAGCCAGATTCGCCGCTTCAATCTGCGTACCGGCGATACCATTTCCGGCAAGATCCGGCCCCCGAAGGATGGCGAGCGCTACTTCGCCATGCTCAAGGTCAACGAGATCAACTTCGACAAGCCGGAAAACGCCAAGAACAAGATCCTGTTTGAAAACCTGACGCCCCTGTTCCCCACCGAGCGTCTGGTCATGGAGATCGGCAACGGCTCCACCGAAGACATCACCACCCGGGTGATTGATCTGGTGGCCCCGATTGGCAAAGGGCAGCGCGGCCTGATCGTGGCCCCGCCCAAAGCCGGTAAGACCATGCTCCTGCAGAACATCGCCCAGTCCATCGCCCGCAACAATCCCGAAACCCACATGATCGTGCTGCTCATCGACGAGCGCCCGGAAGAAGTGACTGAAATGTCACGAACCGTGCGCGGTGAAGTGGTGGCGTCCACCTTTGACGAGCCCCCGGCCCGTCACGTTCAGGTGGCCGAGATGGTGATTGAGAAAGCCAAGCGACTGGTTGAGCACAAGCAAGACGTAGTGATCCTGCTGGATTCCATTACCCGTCTGGCCCGTGCCTACAACACGGTACAGCCCAGCTCAGGCAAGGTACTCACCGGTGGTGTCGACGCCCACGCCCTGGAAAAGCCCAAGCGCTTCTTCGGTGCCGCGCGAAACATCGAGGAAGGCGGCAGCCTGACTATCCTCGCCACCGCCCTGGTCGACACCGGTTCCAAGATGGACGAAGTGATCTACGAAGAGTTCAAGGGCACCGGCAACATGGAGCTGCACCTGGATCGCAAGGTGGCAGAAAAACGCGTATTCCCGGCCATGAACATCAAGAAATCCGGCACCCGTCGCGAAGAGCGTCTGGTAGGCGAAGATGAACTGCAAAAGATGTGGATCCTGCGCAAGGTGCTACATCCCATGGACGAAATCGGCGCCATGGAATTCCTTATCGACCGCATGAAGCAGACCAAGACCAACCTGGAATTCTTCGAGTCCATGAAGCGCAAATAAGAGGCGCTGGCACACAGCATGCACCTCGCAATATGCAAAACCCCGCCCCGGCGGGGTTTTTGTTTTATTGGCGCCGAACTCAACGATCTGGATGGCGTTTCCGTTCTTCTAAAAAAACCGGAACTATTTTGGGTTTGCCCTTCCAACCAAGCGTAGCTTGTAGCTTGTAGCTTGTAGCTCACAGCTCACAGCTCACAGCTGAGAGCTGAGAGCTTACCTCCCCACCCTGCTATACTCGCCACACAACCTTCCGGTGCACCCTACCAACAAGGAACGCCATGAAATACCGCGATCTGCGTGACTTCATTACCCAGCTGGAACAGCGCGGGGAACTCAAACGCATCACCGTGCCGGTGGACCCGAATCTGGAAATGACCGAAATCTGCGACCGCACCCTGCGCGCAGGTGGCCCGGCCTTGCTGTTCGAAAATCCGAAAGGGTTCGGCACCCCGGTGCTGGGCAACCTGTTCGGCACCGAACGCCGGGTGGCGCTAGGCATGGGCCGGGAGTCACTGGAAGAGCTGCGAGAGCTCGGCGAACTGCTGGCGTTTCTGAAAGAACCGGAGCCCCCCAAAGGCTTCCGCGACGCCTGGGAAAAACTGCCGGTGTTCCGCAAGGTATTGAGCATGTCGCCCAAGGTGTCCAGCAGCGGCCCCTGCCAGGAGAAAATCCTGGAGGGCGACGAGGTGGATCTGTACCAGCTACCGATCCAGACTTGCTGGCCCGGCGATGCTGGCCCACTGGTCACCTGGCCGCTGGTGATTACCCGTGGCCCCCACAAGGAACGCCAGAACCTGGGCATCTACCGCCAGCAACTGATCGGCCGCAACAAACTGATCATGCGCTGGCTGAGCCACCGTGGCGGCGCCCTGGATTTCCAGGAATGGCAGCAAACGCATCCCGGCGAGCCGTTCCCGGTCTCGGTTGCCCTAGGCGCCGACCCTGCCACCATTCTTGGTGCCGTCACCCCGGTTCCGGACACGCTCAGCGAGTATGCCTTCGCCGGCCTGCTGCGCGGCTCCAAAACCGAACTGGTGAAATGCATCGGCAACGATCTGCAGGTGCCTTCTAGCGCGGAATTCGTCCTAGAGGGGCATATCTACCCAGATGAAATGGCCGATGAAGGTCCATTCGGTGACCACACCGGTTACTACAATGAAGTTGAGCGGTTCCCGGTGTTCACCGTAGAACGCATCACGCACCGTCGCGACCCGATCTACCACAGCACCTACACCGGCCGCCCACCGGACGAGCCCGCGGTGCTGGGCGTGGCCATGAACGAAATTTTCGTGCCGATTTTGCGAAAGCAGTTCCCGGAAATCGTGGACTTCTATCTGCCCCCGGAAGGCTGCTCGTACCGCATGGCAGTCGTGACCATGAAGAAGCAGTACCCCGGCCATGCCAAGCGCGTAATGATGGGCGTGTGGTCGTTCCTGCGCCAGTTCATGTACACCAAGTTCGTGATCGTCTGCGACGACGACGTGAATGCCCGCGACTGGAAAGATGTGATGTGGGCCATCACCACTCGCATGGACCCGGCCCGCGATACCGTGATGGTCGAAAACACCCCCATCGACTATCTCGATTTCGCCTCCCCGGTGGCCGGCCTGGGTTCCAAGATGGGCCTGGACGCCACCAGCAAACTCCCCGGCGAAACCACCCGCGAATGGGGCCGCGCTATCAGCATGGACAAGGCGGTCAAGGAGAAGGTGGATGCGATGTGGGAGAGTCTCGGCATCGACAGTGAACAGTGAACAGTGAACAGTGAACAGTGAAGGCTGCGCGAGCAGCATATCGTGTCAAGTTTTTCGGGGTTTTCCTGGTTTTTTTTAACGCGTGAGGCACGCCCCAAATTCACGTCGCGGGCACTTTCATCGCAATAACAACGACGCGCAATCGCGCCGCTGTTCACTGTTAACTATTCACTGTTAACCGCCATTGTTGTACGATCGTGCCAAATAAGAGCAAGGATGGCGCATGGCACTATTTGATTCCATTGATCGACGCGGTTTTCTGAAGGCGCTGGGTAGCGCGGGTGCAGTGGGTGCGCTGGCGCCCCAGCGACTGATGGCACAAGAGTCCGAGCCCGCTGCCAAGTGGCAGAACTGGTCCGGGAACCAGACCGCCAACCCCGCTCAATTGCTGTTTCCCCGTGATGAAGCGGCATTACGCAACGCCGTCACCGCCAGTGACGCAGGCCTGCGTGCATTTGGTGGCAGCCATTCGTTCAGCGCCGTGGT
>Ga0208203_1000709_pt1 | contig 14554 bp, 12 predicted proteins | sample DeeseametaMP2914_FD_184167 | JGI IMG/M metagenome (GOLD analysis project Ga0208203, IMG submission 184167) | Marine microbial communities from the Deep Atlantic Ocean - MP2914 (SPAdes) | ecosystem: Environmental > Aquatic > Marine > Oceanic | place: West of Santa Cruz de la Palma, Atlantic Ocean...
CAACAAACAGTAAAGATATGATTAGAAATTTAACATTAACAGCTAATAAATTGAGACAAGCGGCCATTACAACGGAATTAACAGAAATCGTTTCTGGCGCTGAATCTCTAAACTCTTAAGGAGCATACACAATGTCTGGAGTAAATGTAGGTACAATTAGGCAAGTTATGGGGCCGGTAATCGACGTTGAATTTGCCAATGGCAAATTGCCGGAACTTAATAACGCTTTAAAAATCACAAATAAGGCAATCTCTGATAGCGATTGGAACCTTGTAGTTGAAGTTGCAGCTCACCTTGGAAATAACATGGTTAGAACAATTGCAATGGATTCCACTGAAGGTTTAGCACGTGGTCAAGAAGTTCAAGATACTGGTAAGCCGATTCAAGCACCAGTTGGTAGAGAAGTTTTGGGCAGAATTATTAACGTAACTGGTGAGCCAGTTGATGAAGCCGGTCCAGTAAATGCTAAGAAATTTTATGACATTCACAAACCAGCTCCAACTTTTGCTGATCAATCTACAAAATTAGAGCCATTCTACACTGGGATTAAAGTTATTGACCTTCTTGCTCCTTATCTTAAAGGTGGAAAGATTGGTTTATTTGGTGGTGCAGGTGTTGGTAAGACGGTTCTTATTATGGAATTGATTAACAACATTGCTACCCAACATGGTGGTCTATCTGTATTTGCGGGTGTTGGAGAGAGAACTAGAGAAGGAAGAGACCTTTTTGATGAAATGACAGAGTCTGGAGTAATTGATAAAACAGCTCTAGTATATGGTCAGATGAATGAGCCACCAGGAGCAAGAGCAAGAGTTGCACTAACTGGCCTTTCTGTTGCTGAATACTTCAGAGACGAAGAGAAACAAGACGTACTTTTCTTTGTGGATAATATCTTTAGATTTACCCAAGCTGGTTCTGAAGTTTCGGCACTACTTGGTCGTATTCCTTCGGCGGTTGGATACCAACCAACACTTGGTACTGAAATGGGTGCTCTTCAGGAGAGAATTACTTCAACAAAAGATGGTTCAATTACATCTATTCAGGCCGTTTACGTTCCTGCAGATGATTATACTGATCCAGCTCCAGCTACGACTTTTGCTCACTTGGATGCAACAACAGAACTTTCAAGAACTATCGCTTCTTTGGGTATTTACCCAGCAGTTGACCCACTAACTTCTTCTTCTACAATTTTATCTCCTGATATTGTTGGTGAAGATCACTACAAAACAGCAAGAAGGGTGCAAGAGGTTCTTCAAAAATATAATGAACTTCAAGATATTATTGCAATTCTTGGGATGGACGAGCTTTCTGAGGAAGATAAGCTTATCGTTGCTAGAGCAAGAAAAATCCAAAAGTTCTTGTCTCAGCCATTCTTTGTTGCAGAGCAATTTACTGGTTTGAAAGGTCAGTTTGTTAAGATTGAAGATACTATTGAAGGCTTTAAGGCAATTCTTGACGGTAAATGCGATGACTTACCAGAGCAAGCATTTTACCTTGTTGGCGATTTAAATATGGTACACGAGAAGGCTAAAAAGCTTTAAGGAAACTACATGAGTAACTATAATGTAGACATTTTTACACCAAATGGGGTTGTTGTTCACAACCTTTCAGCAGATGAACTTTACGTACCTACGAAAGCAGGCGAGATTAATGTTCTGAAGGACCATACCCATTTGATAACAGAACTAAGTTCAGGAATGCTCACAGCAAAATCCTCCTCTGGAGACAGACACTTTGCTGTCCATTCTGGATTATGCAAGATTTTGGGAAATAAAGTTACTATCCTATCTTCAACTTCTGAAAAAGCAGAAGAAATAGATGTTGAGAGGGCAAAAGCTGCAAAGGCTAAGGCCGAATCGAGGTTAAATGATTTTGATTCCTTAACCGATGTAGATTACATTAAGTTTAAGCGAAAGCTGGAAAGAGCTAATGTAAGACTAAAATTAGCAGAACTTAATAAGTAATACGAAAACGGCTCCGAAAGGAGCCGTTTTTTTTGGTCCTATAGGACCAAAAACTTTGACTGGCCATTAAAAACCCTACTGAATATTCACAAAATGAGCTTGGCTAATCACAAACTGCCCTAAACTCCTTTGCCTGGGTTTAAAAATTCTAGAAATCTTTTAAACTGATATTAATGGTAAAAGTATTAATTTCATTTCTCACATTCACCGTGCTTACAGTGACTGCAACTCAAAGGTTGTTGGATAATGCTTTTACACCTGTTAATTCAGGGTTTAATCCAAAGGTTGTTTTAAGAAATTTAGTGTTTACTAAGTCTAGCATTCCAGAGTTTGAAGTTGTTGAGCTATCAGAGAAAGACTTCATACCCACTTTTGCAAATGATGCATTAGAAAATGAGCAACCTGTAGAGTTCCTAAGTTTAAGCAAGTCTATTAAAATGGATAATATCCAAACTGAGCGTGCAGATGTAGACAATAGATTGATCATCAAAAAAATGCCTACACAAATAAATGGGGCTGAACCAATTGTGTTGAGTGGTTATAACACTCTCAGAAAAATCAAATTCAACAACCTTGTGGCGAACTTCAAACCTCTTAAAGTTGATCTTATAAGAAGTGGTTCTGTGGTAGCTGAAGCAAAAAAGAAAAAAGATTCAATAACAACCAAAAATGTTGATAAGTCTATTAATGTAAATTTGGACAGAATTTCTACGGCACTATCTGCCACTGAAAAGTCTAACCAAAAAGAAAAGCTTAACGTGAATATCGACAAAGGAAATTCTTCCAAAGACGAGTTAGTGTTTTTTGACTACTCAAATTCACCAGATGAAAAATCAAAAACGAAAGTTTCAAATTCGCTGGTCGGACAATCAATTCCGATACCAAATAAAGGCGGAGCAAGGGACGAGGTTTTAGGAAAGATTCTAAAAGATATGGGTGAAAAGTTCAAAAAAGATGCAGACACTAATGTCTCTATGAATGACCCTTCTAAAATAAAAGTAAAAGCACCTGCACAAGAAAGTTATGGACTAAATGGTGCGAGATCAAGTTTAAGAGTGACTACCCATGGGTACTCGTTAACAAGTCGTAAGAGCCAAGATATTAGTGACTTTGATATTCGATTTGCAGATAATGCTGACGCAATTGCACATTCAGGGTCCGATGGAAGCGTGCTGATAGAGTCTAATTTAAATAGTGAGTACTCAGTTAGAAGAGCTGTCTTATTTAGTCATGGCTATTTACCAGTAAGTGTAGACCTTGTGCTCGAGCAAGGAAATGTAAACTTAGGAATTCCCACGATATCTAAAACTTCATTTAACAAGGTATTGGAGGAAAAAGGTCTCAGAGGATTGGGCTCACACGCTTTAATTGAATTGGATGAGCTAACTGAAGATGCGGACTTTGATGTTTCTACTGGTTATGAGTTAAAGTTATTTTTGGATAGAAATTTGAATATTGTAAACAGAGGAGACTCGGAATACGCATTTATTCTTTTTATAGGTGTTGAGCCAGGAAATCGCATTTTAAGTTTTAAGACTTACAAAAATGAAATAACGAGTAAGATTGTTCATCTTGTTGAAGATGAGCTTTACTTTGATTTCAATTTTTACCACAGAATAAAAAATGATAAATTTGCACTCTTTGAAGACAACCTTTTGTCACAAGAAAGTGGTGTATTGAGCCTTGATGAAAATCAGATTACCGACTTGGGATATGAGTCAAAAATCACTAAAAAGACAGTAAATGAATTCTCCATCGATAAGGCACTTTACTCCATAGGTACTAGAAAATACTTTGAGCTAAAACACCAAGGTGAAAGTATTTTTATTGGTAGGTGGAACAATTACAAAATTAATGTTCCTAGTGAAAGTTACAAGAGATTTGCTCTTGGAAGCTTTGATTTTGACTCTCTAAATGGACACTGTATGGTCCAGATAAATCTTTCTAAACAAGCTAAAGCTATGTCTTTTAATGGTTCAAGTTTCCGTGGCAGTATGAGTGTTGAACAAAGAGTTTTAGATACTGATGGGATATTTTATAGAGACTTGAGTAATCAATCTAAGAAGATATTTCTGATGGGTGAAGAACAAGGTGTTATAAATGTTGAAATCACCTATGTTGATAATACTGTAGATTACTTACAATCCTTTTGTTCTCAGTCTAACTACTTGGTAGAACAACTTTAATTCTTACATTTTTGTCTACGGTTTAGCTTATAGAAGTTTTTAGGATAATAGCTTCTGAGTTCTTTGTCTGATAGTTTCCTGTATTTACGATCTGTTAATTGCAAGTCGCTGACTACTATCTTATTGCGTTTATATGTAGGGTTTTTATATATGAAGTGGGCGTTAAGTCGATCAATCTTAGGACTACTTTTCTTTAGTAGATTAAAAAAAGTTTTAGGCCTAACCTTGCATTTGGTTAGGTAGACTCCAATATCGTTTTTGAAAGAGTTTGTCTCTTTTGAGTAGCCTTTCAATGGAAAAATAAGATCTTTATAAGCAAGAGTATAAACCATCGCCAAAAATTCGGAATAATAATTTTTAGATGCAAAGCCAACATTTGCGTGTTTATAATTCTCCATTATGTAAGACAATGTCGCTTTTTCTTTAAATTTACGTCTTGCCTTAACTAAATGAGAAGTTCCAAAATTGTAGGCGGGTACAGCAAGATCCCAACGTTTAAGAATCTGTTTGTTCTGTTTTAGAAGATGAAGTGCTGCGAGTGTACTTATTATTGGATTGTTTCGGTAATCGATATACTTGGTCCTCCTAGGCATAAATGCTGCTGATGTTCTTGGCATAAACTGCCAAATCCCTGCAGCACCGGCATATGACTTAGCCTTTAGGTTAAAACTAGATTCGACAAATGCAATACCCAGTAGTTCTTTAGGCATCTTAAAATTTTTAAACTGCTTTTCGAGAAAAGGAAGATAAGGCAATGAGCGCAGCACACCATAAAATACCATATCTCTTTGTCCTGTTTGTGTTCTGATTGTGGTCGACAGAGATTTAAAAAAGACTTTTTTTTCACTAGATGACTTAGGTATTTTCAAATTTGAATTCTCAATAGATTTCAAAACGGACTTTTCATCGGCTCTTAATTTTGATTTTGGCAGGTGTAATCTTTTAAGTATGGTTTTTATGTCTTTTGCTCTTTCAAGAGACAGGTCTGCTTGAAGCTTAGACTTTGCAAATTTATTAATTTTTGAAGAATGAAGCGGGCCAAAATCCATAATGTTGTAAACAAGAGATAATTCATTTTTATCGTGAATTATAACTTGTTGACTTGTGTATTGGGTATAGACGGAAAACCAAAAATGGGTCGAATCTTTAAAGTACTTTGGGATATTAAAGTCTTTATGAATGAGATTTTTTTCATCATTAAGTATCACTTTTAAGAGATCTTTCTTGATTGCAGATGCTGCACCGTTGACCGGAGAGATTATAGCATTATTTAAGATAGCCTCTTCTATTTCGATAACTTCACTTTTGAAGGTTTCAGGTGGGGCAAAAGGAAAAGCGTAGAAACTTAACCCGAACAAAAAAATAAAAAACTTCATAGAAACTCAGGTTCACTTAAGATTTGCATTGCTTTCTTATAACCCGCTTTAACTGCATGAGCTGCTGAGTCAGGGTTTAAAGAAAAGGAATTGGCAAAAAATAGCTTATAATCATGATGATCTGGATATATGTCGATTAGTTTAACATTGGGATTAACATTGAGTTTTCTTTCTAAGATAGAAAGTATGTCTCTTCTATAAGTTTGGCTAAACTTTTCATTTTTCATGTATTCGGAAACGGTATTTAAAATATCTATGGCGGTAGCTCGTTTGGCCCTAGATGCAACGATCTTTTTTTGAATGAGAAGATAAATTGACTGAATTGCAATTGATGGCAGTCCATAGTTAATAAGTGAACCGACCTCATCATGGTAGTGATATGGTGTGTGTGTCCAAGAGCTTATAATAATATCACAGTTATTATCTTCTGCGACATGAGTAGAAAGCGTCTCTCTTATTTCGCCATCGATGTAATAATCAGTTTCTCCTGTTACCTGGTTTTGCACAGGATAAGGTGCATAAAATGGTGGAACTGACATGCTGGCCGCGGCTGCGTCTGAGACCTTCGTACCTGTGTAGTATACAGCTGTGCTATCGTGTGTGGGATTTGGATAATTGTATTTGCTAAAAATAACTTTTCGCGAGTGGTCAAGTTGAGTTGCAACTATAAAAAGATCAGGAATAAAGTCTTCAAAACTATCTACTGACAGTACATTCTCCAGTAAGTAATTTCTTGCTCCCTCTGTGCTAAAGAGACCTGGGAAGCTTAAGAAAGGTTGGAGTAAGTTGCGTATAGGCCTTGGAAAGCTTTCGAATAAACCATGGCCATGATGATAGAGTGGTTTGGACCTACGACGATGCAAATGAAACATATCTCTATACGATAACTTTTTCATTTCCCCTTTTTTAAGCCCTAAAACCCCATTAATAATTTCTTGAGGAGTAAGTCCACTAGCAAGAAAAACGCTGATCATCGCACCTGCACTGGAGCCAACGTAAGAGCTGACCTCAAGCGACCGTGGTACATTTAGCTCTCCTTTTGCGGAGTTTTTATTGCTTTTAAGGGTAAACCCAAGCTCTTCAAGAGCAAGGGTAACACCTAAGTGCCATGCAGCGGCTTTAACAACGCCACCTGAGAGAACTAGTGCAGTCTTTTTATTTTTAAATTCGTTAAGATTCAGATTTTTCATGTGAATTAGATTATAATCAAGTGAACATAAAAAACATAGCATAGTGTCATTAAATTTTGCGCATTTAAACAGAATTAACTATCATAAGTATAGATTCACTTAATCCGACGAAACAAGGAAGGTTTTATCTATGGATGGAAGATGGCTAAGTATCTTGGAGTTTGCAAACTATAAGGGCAAGTCCGTCTCTACGATACGTAGATACATTAAGGCTGAGCGAGTAAAGTTTAAAGAAGAGAATGGAAAGTATTTCATTTGGGCAAGGGATTATAAGGATCCAAGTCTGCAAAATGAAAAAGAATTCTTGGAATTAAGACTTGAGAATGAACGCCTTAAAAAAGAAAATAGAACCTTGGGTGAGCAAATATCCGAGCTTCAAATGCTTGTGAGAATTTACGAGGAAGAGAAAAATTCTCTAAATGCTAAAAACCTTCCGGATTTACCTGTAGATCTATGAGATTTTTAGTTTATATTTCATTCTTCATTTTATTTACCAACCAGGCCATGGCAGACAATCAAAATATGCGAAATTGTTTGGTACTACCTGTCACCGACACTGCTGGAAATGCACTGGGATATAAGGTTTATGAAGGTCTTGAGCGCTTTCTTAAAAACGCTGAATGGTGTGACTATAAATCTAGTGCAGAGCTGATAGAGGTATTTGCAAGGTACAGGGATAGGCTAAAAGAGTATTTAAAAGACCCAAAAGTTTTACAAACTGTGTCGACAAGAACTTCTGCCGGCACAATGGTTAGAGTAGATCTAACTTATGATGTTAACCAAGTAAAGGTTCAAATGGATGTTATTGGTGAAAATGGAACAGACATCTATTTCAGCGAGAAAGACACTTTGCAAGACCCTACTGTTGAAGACATTGTTCAACTTCTAGGAAACTGGTTGGAGTTATATGAAGCAACTATTCCATATGATGGAAAGATTTTAGGTGTTCTAGGCGATCAAATAACTTTTACCTATCCAGATAGAAAGAAATTGAAAGTTGGACAAAGTTTTAGAGTTCGCCGTCTACTTAAAAAAAGCAAGCACCCACTTCTCAAAAAAGTTGTAGAGTGGGAGGTGGATCTATTGGCCCGTGGAAAGGTTTTTAACATTAATGAAAAACAGGGCCTTGGGCTGATAAAGGTCTATGAGAAGAATCTCAAATTATCGCCAGGTGATTGGATTGTTTTTGAAAAAGATTCCTTATCACAAGTATTTGATAAAACCCCATACCCTGAAGTTAAAGCTAATCAATTTGGGAAGCTTGGCTTTTTTACTTTATTTTTTGATGTGTCTTCAAGCTCGGTTGGGACTAATACGTCAGATAACAACAAGGCGACAGGATTTACTTATGGAGTGAGTGCAGAAGTAGAGGCCTGGATAACTAGAAATTATTTTGCTACTGGTGAATTTGGAAGGCGACTTGGCACTTTGGAGGAGAAATCTGGTTCTTTGAGCTTAGATTCTGTAAGTGTAACAAATGGTGTATTTAAAATTGGTGGTGGATATAAATATCTTCCTCTTGGCTTTTTTTACGGTCCACAAGTAAATTTGACTGCAGGATATGCACACTACTCCTATGATGTAGAGGAGTCCGAAGGTGATGGTTTCGGAAAAAATAGCTTTTCTGGTATATATTTGGGTGTAAATGGAAATATGCCTTTAAAAAAAGGTATTAGAATTTTTGGTGGTGCCCAAATTATACCATTTTCAGACTTTGAAGATGAAGATGATATTTTTGGTTCTGAAAAATCTTCAAGCTCTATGGTTTTTCGAGGCGGTTTAAAGTATCAGTATAGTCCTTTAATATCTTTGGATGCCGCATTTGAGACTCAAAATAACTCTGTAAAATTTGACAGCGGTACAACAACTCAACTTAGCTATAAAGATACCATCCTTAAGTTTGGTGGATCTTTTATTTTTTAATTATGAATATAAATGAACTCCTATCAGAAATCGTTTCCTTAGTATGGGGAACTCCATTATTAATATTTCTGCTGGTTGCAAATCTCATATTATTATTTTTTTCAAAACTGATTCCAATCAGAGGGCTTGGTCATGCAATATCTCTAGTCTCAGGCAAGCATTCAACGGGTGAAGCTGAAGGTCAAATCACTCATTTTCAAGCATTGAGTAATGCTTTAGCAGCAACGATTGGTTTAGGAAATATCGCTGGTGTTGCTGTCGCAATTTATCAAGGTGGTCCTGGCGCAGTCTTTTGGATGTGGATCTCAGCTCTTTTGGGGATGAACACCAAATTCTTTGAGTGCACATTATCAGTGATGTTTAGAGGGAAAGATTACCAAGGAGAAGTTCAAGGTGGTCCAATGTACTATATTGAAAATGGGATGGGAAAGTCATATAAGTTCTTTGCATTTCTATTTGCATTATTTGGATTGGTCGGGACCCTGGCCCTGTTTCAAATTAATCAATTAGCAAGTTTTCTTGAAACGTCCTATTCAGTAGACACTACTATTACAGGGATGCTTTTTGCGGTACTTACAGTCTATATTTTATTAGGCGGGCTTAAAAGAATTTCATCGGTAACATCAAAAGTTGTGCCGTTAATGAGTGTACTATATGTGATCCTGTGTTTAGTGATCTTGGCCGTAAATTCTGAAAAAGTATTCCCTATGTTTATAAGTATTTTCGAGAGTGCATTTGGATTTGGACAAGTAGCCGGTGGTATAAGTGGTTATGCTTTAATGCATGTTATCCAAACAGGAGTCAAAAGAGCTGCATTTTCAAATGAGGCCGGCATTGGTACAGCTCCCATGGCACATGGAAATGCAAAAACAAATGAACCTATAAGTGAAGGTTACGTGGCAATGCTAGGTCCTTTAATAGATACAATAATAGTCTGCACTCTGACAGCCCTTGCAATTTTGGTGGGCATAGAATCTGTCAATATGAATACAATTGAGTTAAATGGAATCAATCTTACTGCGTTTGCATTCACAAAATCGCTAGGTGAATTTGGGAAACACTCTTTAGGTATAGTAATCTTTCTTTTTTCTTTTTCAACCATGATTGGAATGGCCAACTATAATAAGAAATGCTGGGATTACTTATTTAAAGGGCGCTGGAACCTAGGAGATAAGACATTTATTCTATTCTACGGTCTAAGCATTGGAATTGGTGCCGTAATTAAAATGAGTGCTGTGGTTAACATCATCGATATTTGTTATGCATTGATGGCAATTCCAAATATAGTCGCAACAGTATTTCTTGCAGGTAAAGTTAAAACTGCATTAGCGAAATACAATACTAAGTTTAAAATTTAGGTAAAAATGGACAAGACTGAAAAAATAAAAAACCTTGAAGTAGAGATTTTAAAACATAAGAATCTTTACTACCAAGGTAAACCAGAAATTTCGGATTATGAATTTGATAAGCTTGAAGAAGAGCTAAAGAATTTAGACCCAAAGAATCCAGTTCTTTCTTTTATCGGTTCTTCTTTTTTTGTTGGAGAAAAAGTTGAGCATGCATCAAAAATGCTATCTCTCAACAAAACTTATAAGTTGGAAGAACTCGAGCGATGGATGGATACAAAAGAAGTTGTTTCAACCTTTAAGATTGATGGTTCCAGCTGCTCTTTAATTTACAACTCTGGAAAGCTTACTTTAGCTAAAACCAGAGGAGACGGTCGTTTTGGAGAGAAGATCACAAATAAGGTTCTATATATAGACCATGTCCCTAAGAGCATAGAAGGTTACAATAAAAATTTTGAGATTAGGGGAGAAATCTTTTGTAGAGAAAAGGATTTTATCCACCTTTCTCAGGAGATGGAGAAGCTAAACCTTGAAAAGCCTACCTCCCAAAGAAATATAGTCGCTGGACTTTTGGGAAGAAAAGAGAACATAGAATTAGCGAGGTTCCTATCTTTTCAGGCCTTTGAATTTATTTCAAATGAAGAGAGTCTTCATACTGAAGAAGACAAATTTAGACATTTAAGAAAGCTTGGGTTTGAAACCCCTGAATATAATAAAAGTAAATCCAGAAAAGAAATAGAAGCTCAAGTTGAAGAAGCAAGAGAATTTATGTCCCAGGGAGACTATCTTATTGATGGACTAGTTGTGAGTTTTAACAACTTGGATCTTCATGATCGATTGGGAGAAACGGCTCACCACCCACGTTATAAGATTGCCTTCAAATTTGAAGGGGAGATGAAGCCTACAATTATTAAGAGTATCTCTTGGCAAGTATCTCGTAACGGTATTCTCACCCCGGTCGCAAATGTGGAAAGTGTCGAATTAAGTGGGGCAAATGTTTCAAGAGTCACGTTGCATAACTTTGGTCTAGTAAAACAATTCAATTTAAAAACGGGTGACAAAATAAATATTATTAGAAGTGGGGAAGTGATTCCAAAATTTATAGATGTAGTTAAATCATCTGATGAGAGCTTTAAATATCCTGTTGAGTGCCCAAGCTGTGACCAAGAAACTGTTGTAGATGATATAAGATTATTATGCAAAAACCCTTCTTGCCCTGAAAAGGTTAAAGACGAGATTCTAAACTTTATCCGAAAAGTTGGAATTGAAAACTTAAGCGATAAGCGCTTGGTAGAATTAATTGAGAGCGGACTGGTTAGAGATATTCCATCACTCTTTGATCTAACGAGTGAAAAACTAATGGAACTAGATAAAGTAAAAGATAAATTGGCCACTAAGATTGTACAAAGCATTTCGGATGCCAAAAATATGGAGCTAGTAACATTTTTGTCTTCTCTTGGTATAAGTGGAGGTGCTTATAATAAGTGTGAAAAGATAGTGCATAATGGGTACGATTCTTGGGAGAAAATAAAATCGATAACACCAGAGAAACTGGTTGAAATTGAATCATTTGCTGAAAAATCCTCTCAAGATTTTTTTAACTCTCTTCAAGAAAAACTTCCGTTAGCAGAAATGCTTCTAAAGAAGGGAGTTAAACTCAAAAAATCGACATTTAAATCAGATACACAAATATCTGGAAAAAAATTCTGTATTACTGGTAGCCTCAGCATGAAGCGATCTGACCTTCAAAAAATGATTAAAGAAAATGGTGGTATCGCTGTGAGTAGCGTTAGTAGTGCCACTGACTTCTTAATCACAAATGACAAGGAAAGTAGCTCTTCAAAGTTTAAAAAAGCAAATGAGCTGAATATCCCAATCCTCTCAGAAGCTGAGTTTGTATCGATGCTTAACTAAAGAAAAACTTTTTTAATATAAGTTTTCCAGTCCCTTAGCTTTGAACTGAAATATTGATCATTCTGGGGATCAAAGATCCTATCTTCTTTCCATAGCTTGCTAATTTCTTCCATCTTAAGCTCTCCAATACCGACAAGTGAGCCAAGGGCAACGCCATAACCTGTAGTTTCAATAACTGCAGGCCTTACGATGGAGTTGCCAGAAAAGTTTGCTTGATACTGCATAAGCAGATTGTTTTGGCATGCTCCACCATCTACTTTTATTGCATTTACTATGGTGGGTGAATCTTCAACAAGGGCCTTAATAGAGTCATTAATTGATAATGCCATACCTTCCAGGCATGCTCTTGCGATGTGTTCTTTTGATGTATCTCTACTCAGGCCAACAATTGCTGCCTTTGCATCAGCTTTCCAAAATGGAGAGCCTATTCCTGTAAAGAAAGGTAGGAACATAACGCTCTCCATGGATTCATTGGAAGCTTTCGATGCGAGTCTTTCAACTTCGGAAGCTGATTTAATAATGCCTAAATTGTCTCTTAGCCATTGAACTGCCGCACCAGCTATATAGCTAGATCCCTCTAGTGCATAAACTGGTTTTGAATTAAATTTATATGCAACTGTGGTGAGAAGCCCATTTGTACTTTTTATTTTTTTTGTTCCGGTATTTAAAACGATAAAGGCACCAGTCCCATAAGTGCACTTTAGTTCACCCTCTGTATGACCGGCCTGTCCAAAAAGTGCTGCTTGTTGATCCCCGAGCATGCAAGTGATTCTAATACCGTCGGGTAAAAAATCCAGGCCCTTAGTAACTCCAAACTCACCGAATGACTCTTGGATTTCTGGAAGAACAAATTGGGGGATATTGAAAAACTTGCAAAGGTCTTTATCCCATTGGCATGTATCAAGGTCCATTAACAGAGTTCTAGAAGCATTTGATGGTTCAGTTTTAAAACTTTGATTTCCTGAAAGCTTGTAAAGTAAAAAACCATCGATATTGGAAAGACAAAGGTTTTTGTTCTCCAAGGCCTCTTTTACAATGTTATTATTTTCAATCATCCATCTCATTTTTGTGGCTGAAAAGTAAGGATCCAGTGGCAGTCCAGTCTTATCTTGAAGAGGGGAGTATGCTTTGGCATTATCTGCACAAAATTTGGATGTTCTTCTGTCTTGCCAAACGATTGCATTACAGAGTGGATTACCTAACTTGTCATACGCACAAACAGTTTCCCTTTGGTTTGTAATACCTATACACTCGATATCATCAACTGTGGCATTGGCCTTTTCAAGAACATCTACTACAGCTCTCTTAACTGAGTTGAAAATGTCATTGAGATTGTGTTCAACCTCTCCAGGTCTTGGAAGAATTTGTCTAAATTCATGATTTACTTTTTCAACAAGCTCCAATGTTTTTGAATCAATTAAGAGAGCGGTTGATCCGGTGGTACCTTGATCTATTGAAAGAATAAAGCGCTTCATGTTACCTCAGTGTAAGATTTTGGGAAGGATCTTCAACTAGCATTTGACCCATGCTGAGCCAGTAGTTTGCGATTCCAGTGTTAACTGTCTTTAGAAAACCTAATGAAAGAACCATAATTAATGACAATAAAAGTACGAACTCAACCAAACTTTGACCTTGTTCGTTGTTGGCAATATTTTTCTGTTTTTGAAGAGAAGCTTTAGTCATGGGAGAATTTACCCTTATTGTTTAAAATATGGTTAAATTATATTATAAAACTTGATGAGGTCTAAAGTGTGGAACTTGAAGAAATTTTTTCCGATATTAATAGCAGCGAGCATCTTTATCGTGATGTTGGTTGCGCAGATGTCTATTCATGGTAGTTCTTCCTCAGCAAGTAAGCTAAATATATCCGCTGAGATGGTTCAGGCCTATGAGGCAAATTTTTCCGAGATTACGCTTACAACGACAAAATCTTCTGTACTCAACCTGTCAAAAGTCAAACAGCCAATAGTTATTCTTAATTTTTGGGCAAGCTGGTGTCGTCCATGTATCTCAGAATTTAAAACCTTAAAGCAGTTGGTTTCAAAGTATGGGGGGGAAAAACTATTAGTTTTGGGTGTTAATAATGATACTGACGACCAGCTTAAACTTATCCAGTCAACAGAGGATAAGCTAAAATTAAATTTTGAATCCGTTGCAGATATTGAAGGTAAAATAACTTCAAAGTTTTTTATTAATGAAATTCCGGCCTCTATAGTTTATTACAAAGGTCGTGTGATTCACTTCAAAAATAGTGAGTTCGATTTCATGAGTAAAAGCTTTATTGAGCTTCTAGACTCAAAGCTTTCTGAGGTGAAATAGCAAAATTTCTCCCCCAACTGTAAATAATCTCATCTAAACTATTGGTTTTGAATACGCTAAGCTTGGCCTTCATATCTTTGTCTATAACGCCTTGATCGAATTTACCGAGAGCACCAGCTGCATTTAAAGTGATTGCGGCCCAAATTTCTGCAATATTCATATTGAGGTTTTTTCCAGCCAAGGACGCAATTAGAAGCAGGTTGTCACAGTGACAGGAACCTGGATTAAAATCACTTGCTAGTGCCACCTTGCATCCTGAATCTAGGAAGGCCCTGGCGTTTGCGAGATTTTTTCCAAGAAAAAAAGCAGTGCCTGGCAATATGGTAGCAACAGTAC
>Ga0208203_1000711_pt1 | contig 14536 bp, 13 predicted proteins | sample DeeseametaMP2914_FD_184167 | JGI IMG/M metagenome (GOLD analysis project Ga0208203, IMG submission 184167) | Marine microbial communities from the Deep Atlantic Ocean - MP2914 (SPAdes) | ecosystem: Environmental > Aquatic > Marine > Oceanic | place: West of Santa Cruz de la Palma, Atlantic Ocean...
CCATCTTGAGTTTATTTTTGGGCATTCTTCTAATGATATTCGATAGATCAGGTCGAGAGCTGTTATATGACTTTTATAAAGGAGTATTCATAGTACCTATAAAAGTTTTTGGTAAACAGCGATAGTCTTTTTGGCCATTTCTTCTTTATTGAGTTTAGTTGAAATGAGATCAAATCCTTTGTTAGAGAGCTTTTTCCTTAAAGTTTTGTCTTCTAAAAGTAATGATAATTTTTCTGAGAAGTCTTTAGCCGAATGAAGCTCATAAAAAAGTGCAGCTTCTTCCTCCTCAAAGATTCCATGACCTGTAACTCTCGGAAGTAAGCAGGGTAAGCCTTGTGCCATAGCTTCTAGAACCGAAAGGGGAAAGCCTTCCCATCGAGAACTAGACACAAAGATATCCAAAGAGCTTAAAAATCCCGTAGGATCTAATGTTTTTCCTACAAATTCGAGGTTTTCAACACTACGTGCATCACTCTTTAGCTCTTCCTCCATTTCTCCAGATCCAGCCACCAGGAATTTACAATTAGAAAAGGGGTTCTCCTTAATATGACTAATTAAGATGTCGACTCCTTTTTGAAAACTTAGTCGCGCTAATAAGCCTACTGTTAAGCCTTCACTAGGTAAGTAAGGATTGGTGTTTGGATGAGAAACTCCATTGGGAATAACTCTTGCATCTTGGCATACTCCATGGTCCTTTGCTGTGCTAAATTCATCTGGAGAAACGCAGATATACACGGAGGCCAGGTTTTTTAAGAATTTATCTATTTGTAGTTTTAAGGTACCGATGAAGCTCTTTTCATGATGAATACCGTGGAAGGTGTGTATTACTTGAACACCCCACAATGAAAGTAGGCGTGAATACATGCCGCCACCTCTACCATGGCTATGAATAAGATCAATAGAATGTTGAAGGCAAAATAGTCTGAGTTTTAAAAAGGTAAAAATATTAAATTGCCGATGGGGAATGGGAATGAAGGCTGAGGCTTTCCTAATAATAGACTTAGATAATTCAAATCCTTCTGGAATAGCTACAAATATCTCAATATTTTTATAGGAATCACTCGATAATAAATCTAGAAGATGTTTTGGGCCACCACCGATATCTGCTCTTGATGAAATAAATAAAACCTTGGGTCGCGCTTCCTTCATAAGCTATTTACCTTAAAGAGGGCATATTGACTTGTTTTTACAATAGCATCATTAATGTCCAAATTATCACGAAAACAACCAGTTAATGGACGGACTAAAAGGAAATATTGGAAAGAAGGGGAGTTTTGATGTTTCTGGCAAGAGATAAAAAAGTTTGCCTCTTTAGCATTACCCGCTTGATAGAGAACTGTGTTTTTAGGAGCGTAATATTGCATAGGAAATTTATCGCTAGCGATGTTTGAGTTAGGTTCTACCTTCTCCCAAAATATTGCATGGGGAACATATTTTATCAAAAAATCTTGCCTTTCAATGTGAGATAGAAGATCCCAATAAAAATGGCTAATTCTCTTTACACTCTTGTCAATTTTACTGTCTGCCAGAATAAGTGCGATCATAATAAAAAGGTAAGTTTTGGCTTGAGGTGGATTCTTAAACGAAACATTTTGAAGGCTTAAACCTAAAAAAAGTAACAAAACAAAATGACATCCAAAGTAAAAACGAACTGCGGCATAACCAGGATTACGAAGGCAATAAAGAGTTGTAAATAAGAATATTATAAGCGGTAGAACGTTTAACCTGATACGGTCTTCTCTATAATTTTTTAAGATGAGAAGAGGAAAAAGAAAGAAAAGATTTTTTGGAGTAAAGGCAATGAGAAAGTTCTTTAAAATTCCTGTGAGGCTAGCTGGTACATTGAGCATTGAATTGTGAAATTTAATCATTTCAGGCGTTGCGTTGGTTGGAAAAAGTTCCATGAAAGCCGGAAAAGTAGGATTTTTGACCATAAGCCAGTTTCTTAAGAAAACTGTTGAGCATGTAAGTGTTGCAATGATTGTCGTCATAATTATAGCGTTGATGTTTTTTCTTTTCTTGTAGACAAAGAATAAGTAGAGAACACCAGTATAGATAAGCCCGTTCATCTTGATAGTGGGTAAAAATCCAAGGAGAAATCCGATTACAAAGTATTTATTTTCAATGACCCAAAAATAAATTTTTCTGTTTTTAGGGAAGAAATCAAATATCAGAGAGGTGGCGACGAGAAAATTAAAGGCAAGAAATCCATCATTCTTAGCGTAGATAAAAAAATCGGCAGAGCGGTTAAATGTGAGAAAACATAGTCCGCAGAGATAAAAAGGTAATCTGGATTCTCGATCAGAAAACAGATCATTTAAAAAAAAGAGTGAGAGAAGTATTGAAGATGAAAAATGAATGAACTGGCTTAGGCTCTGGGACACCATACCCGAGCCGAAGATAAGCTGTGGAATGAGGTAAATATAATCAAAGAAGCCGGCTTGCGCAGCCAAGAAGAATTTTTTGTGAGCTTCAAAAAAACCATTTTCAATTATAAACTTAGGAAAAACTAAGTGATAGCTGAGCGCGTCTCCGTGACTCGTGAGAACAAAGCTTTCTAAAACCTTTAAAACCAGGATAAAAAGAAATAAGACTTTAAGAATTTTTTCAAGATTCCTGTTTTGGGCTTCCATCGGGCCTTACTTGGTTGCTAATTGTTTTTGAATCTCGGGTATTGGCATGACGAAAGATTCGCTTGGTGAAGTTAGAATATTAAATTTGAAAATACACCAAAGAGCAGAGAAGCCATCTCGCCAGCCAATCTTTTTCCCTTCTGCATAAGTTCGACCATAGTAGCTAATAGGGACTTCATAAATGCGAAGTTCTGGAATTTTAGATATTTTTGCCGTCATTTCAGGCTCAATCCCAAATCGCTTCGAAGTAAGTGTCATATTTTTTATGACGGGACTTCTAAAAATCTTGTAACAAGTTTCCATATCAGAGAGGTTGAGGTTAGTGAACATATTAGAAAGAAGAGTTAAAAAGAGATTTCCCATGTAGTGCCAAAAATAGAGTACCCTAGCTGTTTCTCCTTTAAAGCGAGAACCATAAACCACATCAGCACTCCCTTTAATAATGGGTCTTAGTAGAGTTGGGTATTCAAAGGGGTCATATTCCATATCAGCATCTTGGATAAGCATAATGTCGCCTAAGGCTTCACTGAACCCACGAGAAATTGCTGCTCCTTTTCCTTGGTTATGAGGTTGGAAAAATAAGCGAACCTTTTCATGGTTTTGAAAATGGGTTTTAAGAGTATCTATAGTTTTGTCTTTAGAGCCATCCTCGACAATCACAAGCTCAAAGTCTTTTATTTCGGAAGGAAGCTTCTTACAGGCCTCAAGGACTAGGTCAATGAGGGACTTTACCGTTTTCTCTTCATTATAGACGGGAATTATTAAGCTTAATTTCATTCTAGCCTTTAAACTCTGAAAGGACCCTATCAACTCTTTCAAAAACGGCTTCGTTGTAAGAGGGATGGCAACCAATAAAGAAAACTTCATCTAGCACTCGGTTCGCAAAAGGGAACTTTAGAGCGTCGTCAAGATGCTTGTATCCTGGGTGAAGGAGGACGTTACCAGCAAAGTAATTTCTCGTTTGGATTCGATTGCCTTCAAAATGCTCAACTAGCATTTGCTTGAGTTTATTTTCATTACAGATAATAGGAACACCAAACCAACTAGTTTCAGCACCTTCTTGCTCTTGTGGGATAGAAATTCTGTCACCTAGGTGTTTTTTTAGAATTTTTTCGAGACGATTTTTAGTATCACGGCGCTTTTGATGAATCTCATCGGATTTCTTCATTTGAACGAGGCCGATAGAACCTTGTAGTTCGAGAGGTTTTAGATTGTAACCAATTTCACTAAAGAGGTATTTGTGATCGACTTTGTGTTCGTAGCCGTCGATCCACTTATCAAAACGATTTCCACAGGCACCTTTTGGAGATAGGTTTGTTGAACCCGTACAGTAGCAATCTCGGCCCCACCATGCAAAACGTCTCGCCATCTTAATAAGCTCTTTATCTTGAGATGAGACCATGCCGCCTTCGCCTGTTGTCATATGGTGGGCAGGGTAAAAAGAGCATGAGGTCACCTCAGCGTAATCAGAAAGATCTTTTTCCTTCCACTTTGATCCTAATGAGTCGCACCCATCAAGAATAAGGCGAATACCATTCTTTTCACACATCGATAGGATACGATCAATATCTGGAGAGTTTCCAAGAACGGGCGAGAGAAAGATTCCCTTTGTTTTTGAAGATATTGCCTTCTCAACCTGGTCAAGGTCAAAGTTGAGATCATGGTATGTGATATCTGTAAAAACTGGTTTTAATCCATTTTGAATAAGAGGCGAGATCGTTGTTGGAAAGCCGACTGGAGAAACAATAATTTCATCACCATCATTCCATCCCCAATGCTTCTTTGCTGCTGCAATCATCACAAGGTTGGCGGAACTACCCGAATTCACCATGAGAGAGCTTGTGAAGTTATATTTTTTTGAAAACTCTCTTTCAAAGCGGGCAACGTTTTCACCTGCTGCAACCCATTTCCCAGTTAGTAAACTTTCCATGGCCGCAGCAATTTCTTCATCTCCCCAGTACGGACCGGAGTAGAAAACCCAATCTTTGTCTGGGTTAAAAGTCTCGAGCTTCTTATTATAGAGAAAAGGAAATACGGTTTCCCCTTCCTCTCGTAATTGGTTAATGAATCCTAGAATCTTTTCGTTTACTGACATAATTGCTTTAGTCCTTCTTCGAGGCTGATGGTTTGTTCAAAGCCAAGTGATTTAAGTTTATCTGTTTTAAAGTAGAAGTCTTTTACCTGTATTGTTTGGTGAAAGACTGGAGGATCAATAGGAGTGATAACTGACGAAGAGTTTGTTTCCTTCACAATCGTATTGATAAGGTCTTTGAAGATAACCTTTTCACCTGATCCAATATTGTAGATAGTGTTTAACTCACCCTTATCAATAACAAGATCAATGGCACGAGCAACATCATGCACATGCATATAATCACGGTAGAATTCGCCATTGTGGTACAGGTTAACCCCTTCACCATTTTTAAATTGATCAATAAGAAATTGAAGAGCATTCTTTTTCTTTGAGGCTCCTTTATCTCCAGCCCCATAGACATTGCATAATCTTAAAATACGATAATTAATCCCGAATGTCTGACAATAGGAGACAAGAAGCTGCTCAGCAGCCCGTTTCGTAATCGAATAGAACCCTTTCGGATCGCAATTTGATTCCTCTGTCGCTGGAAGATCGGCGTCTCCATAAACAAACCAGGAGGAGATGAAGTTAAAGGTGCTTTCACCAGGTTTAAGACTTTTGATGACGTCCATTAGTACGGATAGGTTCGTATCTATATCTTTATGAAGATCCTCAAAAACATTGTAATTGTCTGTTGTACTAATAAAGTAGACCGATTCTTGGGACTGAGGAGCCCTTTCTTCTCTTGGAATGGGAAGTACTTTCTTTTTTGTCACTCTGCAGAACTCGCTTCCGACGAAGCCAGTGCTGCCGAATACAGATATTTCTGACATTGGCGTGTCCTTTTAGTATTGTAAGACTAGTCGAAAATGAACCTAATGTGAACAAAACTAAGGCCTAAAGCATGAAAGGAATTATCTTAGCTGGTGGAGCCGGCTCGCGTCTCTATCCATTGACGAGTGTTGTCACAAAGCAACTTCAGCCTATCTATGACAAGCCAATGATTTATTACCCACTCAGTCTTTTAATGATGTGTGGCATAAAAGATGTCCTCATTATTACGACTGAATTTGATCAGCCCTTTTTTAAAAATGTTCTCGGTAATGGATCAAGGTTTGGGATTAATATTCACTTCGAAATTCAGCCAGAGCCTAAAGGGATTGCTCAGGCGTATCTTATCGGAGAAGAGTTTTTGGCTGGAGAAGACTCGCTTATGGTCCTTGGGGACAACCTTTTCCATGGAAACTTCTCATCCTTTAGGTCGGCGGTTCAAAAGCAGCAAGAGAAGGCGGCCGGTTTAAAGGCGCAAGTTTTTGCTTATCCTGTAACGGATCCTGAGAGGTATGGTGTTGTCGAGTTTGATAAAAAGACCAAGGAAGTAAAATCAATTGTAGAGAAGCCTAAGGAGCCAAGGTCCAACTATGCGATACCAGGGCTTTATTTAATGGATGGAAGCGCTCCTGAAAGGGCGCGAAATCAAAAGCCCTCACCTCGAGGAGAGCTTGAGATAACTGACCTTATTCAATCATATCTCGATGAGGGGTCCTTGAGAGTTGAGGTCATATCCAGAGGGATGGCGTGGCTCGATACTGGAACGCCTCAGTCTTTGTTGGAAGCGAACTCTTACATTGCAGCTTTAGAGCAGAGACAAGGATTTAAAGTGGCTTGCCTTGAAGAGATCGCTTTAAGGATGAACTTTATCGATGTAAACAAATATCAAAAAATTATTGAGGATACACCTAATAGTCCCTACAGAGATTATCTCAAAATTATCCTTAAAGAATATCAAGAAGACTAGAGAGTAAAAAATGAAAAAAAAGATCCTCCTTACTGGTTGTGCAGGCTTTATCGGTTCAAATTTTTTAAAAAAGTTTGCTGTTCCCAATAATCAATATGACTTTGTGGTTCTTGATGCACTTACTTATGCCGGTCACTATCCGACGATTGAAAAAGATATTGACGAGAATGACCATCTTTCATTCGTGAAAATGGATCTTCGAGAGAGTGAAGAAGTAAAGTCACTATTTGAGCGTGTAAAGTTTTCAGGAGTGATACATTTTGCAGCTGAGAGTCATGTTGATAACTCAATCAAGAATCCTAATATATTCGTCGAAACCAATGTTTTAGGGACGCTGAATCTCTTAAACGCAGCTCTTCATCATGGTGAAAAAGACTTTAGATTTTGTCATGTGAGTACGGATGAAGTCTACGGTGAGCTTACAGAGGAAGAGCCTGCTTTCACGGAGGATCACAAGATAGCTCCCAATAGCCCATATAGTGCTTCAAAGGCAAGTTCGGATCTATTGGTAAGAAGTTACGCTGAAACTTTTGGAATGGACACCGTAATGACTCGTTGTTCAAATAATTATGGTCCTTTCCAATTTCCTGAGAAGCTTATACCTGTAATGATTGCTAAGGCCGTCGCAAATGAGAAGCTGCCTGTTTACGGTGATGGAAGGAATATTAGAGATTGGATTTTCGTGGATGATCATAATCAGGGGGTCTGGGACGTCTTTTTAAAAGGAAAGTCAGGTGAAGTTTATAATCTTGGTGGCGATGCAGAGATGAGGAACCTTGAGGTCGTGAAGACTATTATTAAAACTTTGGATAAGCCTGAGTCTCTCATAGGCTTTGTTGAAGATCGTAAGGGTCATGACTGGCGCTATGCCATGGATTTCTCTAAAGCGAAAAGAGATTTTGGTTTTACTCCTACGGTTTCATTTGAAGAGGGAATCCAAAAGACGATTCGCTGGTATCTTGAGAATCAAGAATGGGTTAATTCAGTTAGAGCGACTAAAAACTAAAGGGTCACTAATGCTTGTTTCTCGTTCAGGTCACCAAATTAACTTTGAAGTTAATTCAGAAAAACTAGAAAGGCTTAAGAAACTTAAAGGTGAGTTAGGAGGGCGTTTTCCCAAATTTGGAGTATTCGTTCTTAGCTACAATGCCGCCAATCATATAGAGTCCACTTTATCGAGAATAGACTTTTCGCTAAATGATCTCATTGAAGAGATCTTTATCTTTGATGATAATAGTCCTGACGATACCTTTTCTGTTGCTCAAGAAGTAGCCAAAGAGAGTCCTTGGAAAGACAAAATCAGTGTCTTTAAAAATTCTGTAAATCTTCGTTACGGCGGAAATCAAAAAGTGGGCTACCAGTACGCAATCGATCGGGGATTGGATTATGCTATTATGCTCCATGGAGACGGACAGTACGCCCCAGAATATATCGTCGATTTAATGCTCCCTGCTGTGGAAGAGGGGCGAGACGTTGTCTTTGCTTCAAGGATGATGAGAAAGAGGGATGCGATCAAAGGGGGAATGCCTCTTTATAAATTTATTGGAAACCAAGTTCTGACACGCTTTGAGAATATTATATTAGGTACTAAGTTAACTGAGTTTCATTCTGGTTACCGTATGTATTCAACGAGGATTCTAAAGAGAATGCCTATTAAGATGAATACAGATGACTTTCACTTTGATACCGAAATCATTATTCAGTGCAGGCATCTTGGTGCACCGATTAAGGAAGTTCCTATTCAAACTTTCTATGGTGATGAGGAATGTAATGTAAATGGTTTTCAATACGCTTTCGATGTTTGTAAAGCCGTTATTCTCTATAGAGCGCATCAGCTTCACCTCATTAGGAAAGGCTCCTATATCGTAAATAGAGAGTTTTTGTATCAAAGAAAACTGAGCCCTTATGGTTCCCATGAGAAAATACTTCGCCAAATTCCTAAAGGGGAGGGGAAAGTTCTTTGTATTGGTGATAGTGACGGGCTCTTATATGAGTCGCTTAAATCTAAGGGTTATGAGGTCGTTGTTGCAGATGACAGGGAACAAAGTGCCACATTTATACCTAAAGAGTTTTATTATTCAGTCGATCTCACTAAAGCTGCGGAATTACCTATCAAAGAGAAGTTTGATTTTGTTATTCTAGCGGATGTCCTTCCTCGTTGCCGTTGGCCTAAGGAAGTTTTAGAAAAAATGAAATCACATCTAAAGGCTGATGGAAGTCTGATCCTTACTGTACCCAATATAGCGATCTGGATTTATCGTATAAGTTTAGTGATTGGGCGCTTTAACTATGCAACACGTGGCCCTCTCGATGGGAAGAATATACGATTTTTCACTAAGTTTTCAATTCAACAAATTCTTATCAATGCTGGTTATAATGTATTAGGTTTAGAGGCAACTGGGCTTCCTTTTGAAGTGGTCTTTTCTTCATCTGGAAGAAGTCGCTTTTTAAAAGTATGTGATAGCCTTTATTATCAGGTCGCAAAGACTTGGCATAAGCTTTTTGCTTATCAATTCGTTGTAAAGGCAACTACGACTACGATTAATTCCTCAAGCGGAGAAACTCTAACCCATTAAATCTCTTTAATTTGAAAGGTATTCTCATCGAGATCACACTTTTTAAGAGTAGAAGACTTTAAGCGATTACTTTCTTCAGGAGTTCGGTCCTCTCCTCTCGTTGGGACAAAGCGCTTCTCATGTTGAAGAAGGTATTCAAAAACATAGGAACCCCAATAGTTAGAATAGAAAACTTCACAGTCTGAATCTATGATTGATTTAAGAACGTTCATTCGAGTGTCTGCATTTTTAAACTGTGAAAGACGTTGTTGTCCTTGATGATATTTGGCATATCCAAATAAGCTTGATAGGGCCAGGGTGAGGGTAATACCAATTACTTTAATTGGAATTCTTCTAAAAAGTGTCACGAGATAAATACTGATAATAGGTAACGTTAAAATAGCGTAGCGAAAGGCATATTGAGAGCGAGACCTGTCGCAAAGAATAACGTATACAAAGTTAAAGAAGGCTGCTCCCCAGAGCAGACTGTGTATTGAGGGCTTTTGTGCTTTTGCGAAGACATAAGAGATAATATCCTCTTTATTCTTGTAGATGAGATAGAAAAGAGAACCTAGAAAAAGGATGAAAAAGGGTATTAAGAGAGTCTTGTCTTTATGAAGAAGAAGTCTTGGGTAAAAATCTTCGATTAGTAGCGTCCAATAGGGAATAACATATTTTACAGGAAGAAGGATGAAGCGTGGTCCATAGCCTGTTTTATAAAGCTTAAAAACTTTTCCTAGAATAACAGGGCCATAACCTATGGCGAATCCAATAATAAAATATCTTAGAGTTTTTAGGACATTAAGAATTTTCTCTTTTGAGTTCTCCCTCATGAAGAACCACATTAAAAATTGAGTAGCGCCGAATATAAGAATACTTGTTTTCATTGGTGCGAGACCATTTCCAATCTTTAATTTAATTCCCCAAAATCTATCGTTTATTGGTCCTGTTAAGGCAATGATAAATCCCATCAAGAAATTCAGAGAAATGATAAAGTAAACAAAGGCGAGAAATGCTTTCCAAGCAGAATGAAGTTGGCCCCAACCAAGTTGTTCTGTTTGTAGAAATAGTCGCGATTTAAGAGATATATTTTCTCTTAGAAATTTGTATTCTGAGCTTTGGGAGATGAAGTAGTAGAGCACGGGAACAATAGCGAAGACTGTTATTTGATTCATCCACCAAGAGAAACCAAAGAGAAAGCCAAAGAGAATTTGATTTTTAGAGTTTGGATTCTGGGCTAAGGCTATTCCTCTCCAGGTCAGTAATCCTCCAAGAAAAACGGCGACTTCAGGTGCTAAAGGTCTGAGGCTAAAACGGATGAACATGGCATCACCAACACTGAGAAGAAGGCATGCAAAGAGGGCTTCCCACACTGTGAATAGGCGTTTAAAGGCTAGCCCATAAAAAAAGATGCCTGAGAACAACATCCACATGCAGTTCAATGAAGCTGCTAAAGGTCCAATGACAAACTTTTTTCCTGGAATGAAGGGAACTTCTTGGAAATATCCGAATTGCTCCATTATCCACTGTGTAAGGGCCATTGCAGCATTGTTTAAGGGGCCTAAATAGTTCGTGCCCCAGTAAAAGAAAGGAAAGTCTTGAAGCGTCTTGATATCCTCTCCCATCATAACGAAGATGGCATAATCAGAGTTCCAGTCGCGAAAAGAGTCCTCTATATTGAGCATCGGTAGACGGATATAAGTATAGAGAATTGCGATAAAGACCATTCCGACTAGGTAAATCAAATTTTCTAATTTCTTGCTCATGAAAATCCTATTTTTTTGTAAAAGATTACTGAAGAGTGAGAGGACTGAAAAGACAAAGCTTAAAACCTTTTGATATTCTTTGAGGGTAAATGACTAAAAAATTAAATATCGAGAAATTCTTAATAGGCTTAAGTGGATTTAGGGTAGTAGCTTCACTTTTGTGTGTTTTTACCTACTTTAGTGGACCTCACTATATAAGGCAGATTGATACCTTGGGCGTATCGTTTCGCTACTTCCTGAGATTTAGCGTTAGCATGGAGAGTTTTAAGACAATTTTCCTACCAGCAGTTTTAACAGCTGGTGATTCTATTGGGATTACCCCAATGGAGTTTCCTATTTTAAATTTATTATTCGCCCCTTTTTTCTTTGGGGGACATATCTTTGGAATAACTTCAATTCGCTTTTTTGTAATAATTTTGAATTTACTTCTTATCTATTTGAACTATCGAGAATGGGAAGGGGAAGAACTAGATGGTGTAAAGCTATCCAAAGCCTTTCTTTTTATTCCGATCCTTTCTATTGGGCAAACTTATATTGATAAGTTCATGCCTGATCTGACTGCATTTTTACTTTTGTCTTTGGCAATGGGGTATCAACTAGGGAATAAGAAGAAAAATCGTCTCTTGTCGTTTGTTTGTGCCAGTCTTGGATTATTGATAAAACCGCCTGTAGTTATTGCATTAGGGCCGATGCTTTTCTTATTGAAACCTCGTGATTTAATAAAAGAAATTTCACTATGGATAATTCCAAGTCTCGTCGTTTGTTTGCTTTATTATACACTGGGCACGGGGTATTTAAAGGAATTATCAGATTTGCCTCCTTATTTTGCAGTTCACTTTAGAGACCCTTTTTCAAGCCTCATTGGGGTTTTTAGTAAACCTAAGTTACTTTTTTCATTTTTGGTAAAAGATGTTTTTAATTCCTATATTTTAATTCCAATTTTGGCTTGGGATATCTATGTAAAAGCTTTTAAAAAGCAAGTTGGAATACCCAATAAGTATTGGGCAGTTCTTGCTCTGCAATTACTTTGTGTCTTTGCTTTAGCCGATAGCCATCTTTATCTTCATAATTATTACGCTATTGGAAGTAGTTTCTTAGCAATTCTAATCATTCTTACTTTTCTAAAAAGATGTCATTTGAAATACCTATGTATACTCGTCACATTGGCAGTTAGTGTTAATCAAATTGAGACTATTTTGCACAGAATGAAGCCCTTTAGAAAGGAGCATCTCTTCAAGCAGTGTCGTGAAATAAAAAAGAAAATAGATTTTCAAAATGAAAAAAAGATAAGATCAAGCTATAGTCCCTATCCTACTTTAGGGCTTTGTCTTGGTGTTATTCAAAATTCAAAAGTGTCAAAATATGGTGTCTATTTTAAAGACGAAATATCAGAAGAATGGCAGAAGGTCTTTGAAACAAAAGACCTCGTCGTCATAGACCACAAAAGTGAGAAAGAAAAATGATCGTAAAATTCATAAGCCGAAGAAGATGGCTAAAGAAAATATTCAAAAGCACCCTCCCTGATGAGTGCAGTCACAAACTCTACGGTAAGCACGAATTCTACTATGATCCGAGAGATTTAAGAGGACCCTCTTTTCACTTTGCTTATGATCTTGAAGAGGGATTTGAGAATTATGAGAAAGAGTCTAAGTTAGAGCTGCTAGAGCATATTCCTCAAGAGGGCGTCTTTTATGATATAGGGGCTAATATTGGTCTCTTTAGTTATTTCTTTGCGCTTAAGCGACCGAAGGCCAGGTTCTTTTGTTTTGAGCCAGAGCCGGTTGTTTTTAATTGCTTGAAGAAATCTTTTTCTCATCTGGATGCTCCTAAGGTTAAGATTTTTAATAGTGCCGTTGGCACAGTAGAAGAAAGTCGTTAGCTTTTTAAGAGTGACATTAATGATGGCGGTCATACTCTCGTTAAAGAGTTGATTGGTGACGAAGAGCGCGCTGATCAAAGAGTGGTGGAAGTTATAAATTTGGATCAGCGTTTTCAAAAAGGTGAGCTTCCTGCTCCTGATGCTATTAAGATTGATGTTGAAGGCTTTGAACTTGAGGTTCTTAAGGGGATCTCAACAATGGTTCGTACTGCAAGGCCTTCTTTGCTCATCGAATGCTCAAATGGTGATTTAGCTGATAAAGGCGCATTCTTTGAACTTTTAAAGACCTTTGAAGGCATAAAGGCAAAAATACCGGGTAAAGAAGGCTTTCTTAATCTCGAAGAGCTAAGCACTTATGCTAAATCGCGAACGAATGTTCCCCTAGAGAATTATTTATTCGTTTTCTAGACTTAAGAGAGTACTTAAAGCTTTAGGCGCTCCATGAGCTGAACAGGACTAAACTCATTTAAGCAAATCATCGACTCACACGAGTGAAGGCCACAGTAGTGGGCGGTCTTCGTCCTGCACTCAAGAGGTGTGCGAAAATAATAAGGATGGAGAAGAGGATCATAGGGATGCCACTCTGTCGGTGGCTCTGGGCCAAAGAGCGTGAAGGTGGGAATTCCAAGAGCAACGCAGATATGTTTAAGCCCAGTGTCGTTTCCAATATACTGGGCCGCTGGAGCGAGAGCGAGGGGTAGCTCTTTAAGAGGTGCTTTAATTATACTCGCACTCGTTGCTATCTTTCCTTTAAGATAGTCTTCGATTTCATTATCACCTGGACCTAAGGGGATGATCACTTTTTTGCCGGCCTCTTCAAGAAGCTTGGTGAGGGCAACGTAGTTTTCAAGTGGCCACATTTTGGTGGGCCTGGTGGCAACGACGCCAAGAATGACGAGGTTACTTTCTTTATCGATCCCCTCGACTTTTATTTGAGGCGCGTAGCCTAGAAAACTAGGTGGAAATTGGCCGCCTCCAAAGTAGGTCCAAGCTGCGTCGAGATCTCGTTGAATATTAGATTTGATGACACCCTGATCGTGAACATTACCTTTTTGCGTGTGGTGATTATGAAAGTGATAGCGAGGCCCACCTAAGAAACTCCAGATTTTGAAGAACTTAGAAGTTCGCCCACTTTGAAAAAGTTCTAAAACCGTATCAATTTTTTTCGCCTTGAGGACTTGCCTTATTTTGAGGGTGTTAGAAAGACTGGAGAAATCTAGTGGGATGATTTCATCAGCATGAGTCTGTACATTGGCGTAGAGGGGTACAATCCATTTTGGCACACCATAAATAATCTTGGTCCCCGGCAAGCGGTCTCTGAGATAGTGGATCGTTGCAAGGGTCATGACCGAGTCGCCCATGGCGCGGTTTTTGACAACGAGCAGTGTTTTAGGAATACTCATAAGGTAAGTATAGGGAACTTTGAGGTGATTGTCTTTTGAGAACTGACATCAAGCTATCCGCAGCTATCATTTGCTTTAATGAAGAGGACAAAATCGCGAAGTGCCTGGCCTCGCTCATTGGTGTCGCGGATCAAGTGGTCTTAATTGATTCTCATTCCACAGATAAAACTCTTGAAGTCATTCACACCTTTGAAAATCAACTTTCAATCAAACTCATTCAACAGCCTTTTAAAGGTTATATCGAACAAAAGAATGATGCCCTTTTGGCGTGTGATCACGATTATATTCTGAGCCTTGATGCAGATGAAGCCCTTAGTCCTAAACTTAAAGAATCCATTCTTAAGGTAAAAAAGAATTGGCAGGGTGAGGGGTATCGCTTCAATCGGCTTACGGGCTATGGTGATTTCTGGGTTCGCCACTGTGGCTGG
>Ga0208203_1000713_pt1 | contig 14535 bp, 13 predicted proteins | sample DeeseametaMP2914_FD_184167 | JGI IMG/M metagenome (GOLD analysis project Ga0208203, IMG submission 184167) | Marine microbial communities from the Deep Atlantic Ocean - MP2914 (SPAdes) | ecosystem: Environmental > Aquatic > Marine > Oceanic | place: West of Santa Cruz de la Palma, Atlantic Ocean...
TTTATCCATTCTGTCGTAAGCAAAGTTCACACAGTAAGCAACACCTCTTCCAGTGGCCTCTTCTCTACCAAGAGATCCACCAACAGAAATAGGCTTTCCTGTAACTACGCCGTGACTGGCATATCCATGCACCTGAGAATATGTATCCATGAACCACGCCATTGTTTGACGATCAGTTCCGATATCTGGAGCTGGAATATCTTTATCAGGTCCAACAAATGGCCCAATTTCCATTGCAAATCTTCTCGTAAGACCTTGAAGCTCCTGACGAGAAAGGTCATTTGGATCAACTTTTACACCACCTTTAGCTCCTCCCAATGGAAGGCCAACCAAGGCACACTTAAAAGTCATTAACATGGCCAGAGCAGTCGTCTCTGAAAGGTCAACATCAGGGTGGAAACGAATTCCCCCTTTACCAGGGCCTAAAGTAAGGTTGTGCTGTACCCTATACCCTTCAAAGGTTTTAACCGTTCCATCATCAAGTCTAATAGGTATGGAAACCTGAATCGCTCTTTTAGGCTTTTTAAGCCTTTCAATAATGTTCTCATCCGCCTTCATAACGCTTGCAGCTTCTTCCAGTTGAGCTAGCGCATCTTTATAGAGGGGGCTGTGGTACAACGCCATAAACTCTCCATTGTTTAGTTTTCTACCATTATAGGAAATTTAGAAAAATTTAACACCCTATTTGTTAAAATCCCATACCAAATCTTAACTGCACAACATTATTTTCGAAAGTTTTTCCCTCTAGGGCGTTTATGCCTCCATCGTCGATTTTGTCATGTGTTAACCTTAGACTAAGATTTCTAGTTAACCTCTGATCTACTGAGGCAAGAACCCTCTTTTGCTCAATAAAATAGTTGAGCTCGGCGTTGGTTTGGGTTGAGTTAAATCTGCGCTCAAATTGAATTTCCTGATTGCCGTTTATGCCCACCCATGCTCGGGCCTTAAGAAAGGGACTTCTAAATCTGATTTTTACCATACCAATCTCCACACGTGGTTGAATATCCATGTGAATCCGGCTCTTACCTACCTTCACCTCTTTCTCGATGCTGCTTACCTTTTGACCTCTGTTTTTCTTGGCCTTAATAATAAATTCTTCATGGGCCTCTTGGGCCTCAATTGCTGCAAGTTCGTCATCCGAGTTAAATTCTTCGTACCATTCTTCAACACTTTGCTTGGCATTTCTGTTGGCACTTCTTTCTATGTCTTTGGTAATAAATCTCAAGTAGTTTTTCTCAAAAAACTTTTGCTTTTCCTCAGCACTTGGCAATGGAACAACACCTGAATTATCAAAGCCGTAGGCCTCGGCATATTCTTCCTGGGCCATCCAAGTTTTGATTTTTTGCCTGGCGTTCTTAAATTTGTGGGCGTGTTTTTCGTGAAACTCATCCATCATGGTTTTCTCAACAACCATTGGAACTAAAATTTTGTCATCATCAGGCACAAAGTTTGCGGGAGCTCTACTCACCTGAGCATTAGCACCAAAAGATGTGACAAGTGCCAAAAAGCAGCTTGATTGTAAAATTTGTAGTGAGTGTCTAATTTTTAAACAATATTTTAGCATTTTCCCCTCATAAGCTCTTGAATTCTCAAGATTTTTTCTCTCTCTATGCTTATATAAGGGCAAATGCCATGCCAAGTTTGACTGGCTTGCTAAACTATTTTTGAAATGGCCTCAAGCACTGCTACCTGAATATCTGTTGTATCATCAAGCTCAGCATGCGCCTCGTGCCTCAGATAATTTGTGACTTCACTTCTTTGATAATTGGCCGCAATATTTGGCCCATCATTTATTAGTCCGTTGCCTTGGGCAAGGTAGTTAAGATTCTTTTTTACGTTTTGTGGAATGATATCGTTATCAAGGCCAACAGAGTCCAAGGTAACCATGAGGTCTACCTTTCGAAAGCCATTTTCAATAGTGTTCAGCTCCTGGGCAATCTCAACGACAGCATCACCTCCAAAAGAATGGCCTACAAGAATTAATGGCACATTTGGATCTCTTTTCTTGATTTGCTCCAAGATCTCTTCCTGCTGATCCCAAGCGTAGTGACGAGCTCCTTCGACGGCCTCTGCCATATCTCTAATACCATCATAATTCCCTTTCACGGAACTTGCTCCAAACCAGTCAAATCCACTTACAAAGAAGATTCCAGGACTTTTAAGCTTGCCAAATTTCTTCTCATGAATCTTTTGAGCAATCTCAACTGGATTTACTTCGCTACTTGCTTCTTTGAGCTCTTTTTCAAGCTCCTTAGCATTTTTGGAAATGGATACATTATAATCTGACCCGACTTCTTTCTGTGTAGGGTGCTTTTTGGCCGTATCGGCCCTTAAGGGTAATTTCTGGTAATTCGCATGTAAAGGTAATCCGGATACTTTGCTCATACACTCCATTGTATTGAACAAAGCTCCGGTATTACAGGGGGAAATTTAGTTTAGAGTGGCCTCATCAAGCAACTCTTTCAACGCTGCCTGAGTCTTTTTGTCCATCTTTTTTGCCTTCATTAGCTTTAAAAGATCGGAAGTCTTGGCAGTCGTCTTTTTTCTAGTCGTTGTTTTCTTTTTTGTCGCAGTCTTCTTTGATCCGGCCTTAACCACACCACCTGCGGCATTAATCGCTCTTTTAAGTTGAAGCCTCTTAGTGATCGTTCCATCCAAGATCTTCTTTTTAAGCTCATTTCTAACTTTTCCACGCTCAAGAGATCCCCACTCCAAAAGCACATACTTTTCAGTATTGTGCACCTTAGCGGCTTCTTTGATCGTTTTAGGAAGTTTTGCGATGTTTAAGCATCTATGAACTTCAGACTTTGAAATCCCAAGAGCCGCCTGAATTTTTCGCTCAGAGGCACCTGTAAGCTTTTTATAACCGTGGATAGAGTCTGCCTGATCAATATAGTGAAGTTGCTCTCTTGCCGAGTTTTCAGAAAACTGAATCGCCATTAATTCTTCGTCAGTTTTATCTTCTAGAATAAAGCAAGGAGCAAGCTTCATATCCTCAATAGTGGACATCGCTCTAAAGCGTCTCTCACCACAAATCAAAACATATTTTGATCCTTCTCTGTGAACCACTAGCGGCTGGATAAGGCCGTTTTCTTTAATGTTTTCCGCAAGCTCAGCTATGGAGTCATCGTTAAACTTTGTTCTTACCTGCTTTCTCACTTCAATCTTTGAAAGAGCAATGTCATCCAGACGGGCCCCTTGAAGAAGCTTTTCATCATTCATTTCAAAGATCTTTTGATCCAAGTGCGCAGTTATATCTTTCTTTTCTCTTTTCTTTTTAGAAACGCGAGCCGCAAAGGTTTTGGCCATAATTGTTTTCTCCTTTCCTACCTAATTACAATCCTAGAGAGTGCCAAAGCTTGTTGTAATCTTTCTTTCCTTTAGATTTCTTACCCATTAGGAACACTGGCTTTCTTAGCGAGATAGACTCTTGCATATCAACCAAGTTTCTAATTGAAGGTGTCACGTTGAAAGACTGGGCAAGCTCTTCAAGTCTTGTCTGTTCAATCTTTCTTCTACCATTAACCATCGAAGGAATAATGCTGAAATCAAGGGAAGGGTTTTCGCTTTCTTTAATAATTTCGAAAGTATCCATAAGCTCTTCTAGACCATCTATAGAATAGTCTTGGGCCTGAGTTGGAATGAAGATCCTATCACTGGCAACCAAGGCCATGATTAGCTCATCGCCAAGCATTGGTGGAGTATCGATTACAATGTAGTCGAACTTGTCTTTTAGAGTTTCTAAACGAAGCTTTAAAAGCCTTTCTTTTCTTCCGGCATTCTTTCTAACTTCGGCCTCTGAAAGGATTAGAAGCTTTGCAAGGTTTGCCATGTGACGGGAAGAAGGTATTACATATAAGTTATTGTAGAAGTCTTGCTTTCCTTCAGCAGGAACAATTACGTCCTCATTGTCCACGTCCCCTATTAGCCACTCAGGAATTAATGTTCTTCTAACATCTGCACCAAGTGTTACGCTTAAGTTGGCCTGTGAATCCAGATCAATTACTAATACTTTGTTGCCCTTATGAGCAAGATATGTTGAAAGTTGATAGGCCTGCATGGTTTTCCCCACGCCGCCTTTATTGTTTGCGACAGTTATTACTTTTGCCATAGTGTGAACTCCCTTTCGACAAAGTTATTCCTTATAGAAAAAGTCTAGGATACCCATCACACTACGTCAAAAAATAAGTAGCTAAAACTATTGACTTTTTGCGCTGCGCGCAATCTCATAGAGCAACCAAGATTCTACCGATAAAACCTTGAGTTCAAAACATATATGGTTTAAAAGAACGACAAGGAAAAAATTATGAATATTTACGAAAACGAGCAAGATCATTTACCCAAAATTAGCGAAGCTGAACTTAGCGATGAGCAGGTTATGGCCGAGCTTCACAGTATTAAGAAAGAGCTTGGAGACAAGCTTGTTGTTCTAGGCCATCACTACCAGCAGGACGATGTAATCTCTTTGGCAGACCACACGGGAGATTCTCTTCAGTTGGCCAGAGAAGCTGCCAAGCTTGATGCCGAATACATAGTTTTTTGCGGAGTGCACTTTATGGCGGAGACTGCCGACATGCTCAGCGCTCCACACCAAAAAGTAATTCTTCCCGATATGAACGCTGGATGTACCATGGCCGACATGGCCAATCGGGTTGAGATTGACCGGGCCTGGGAAAACATATCCAAGGCCACAAGCGACAAAATTATCCCAATTACATACATCAACTGCTCCGCTCTTTTGAAAGATTTCGTGGGAGCAAATGACGGTGCCATTTGCACTTCAAGCAATGCAAAAAAAGTTATTCAATGGGCACTAGATAACGGAGAAAAGCTTCTTTTCTTCCCAGACCAACATTTGGGTAGAAACACCTGTTATGATCTTGGAATCCCTCTAGAGGATATGATTGTTTACAATCCAAATCTTCGACATGGAGGCGTAACTCCAGAGCAGATTCAAAAGGCCAAAGTGATTCTTTGGTACGGTTACTGTTCTGTACACCAAGGCTTTACCAAGGCACAGGTTGAACAGATCAAAAAAGACGATCCAGAAACTACAGTAATAGTACACCCAGAGTGCTCTTTTGAAGTCGTTCAGGCCGCCGATATGGATGGGTCAACATCGCACATTATCAATACGGTTAAAAATGCCCCTGCAGGTTCCAAGTGGGCAATAGGCACTGAGATCAATTTAGTTAACCGTTTGGCCAATGAATTTACTGATAAAAAGATAGTCTCACTATCCCCGTATCAATGCCTCTGTGCGACTATGTATAGGGTTCGACCTCGTTGGCTACTTGAAAGTTTTAGGTCTATAAAGCGCTCTCAGCCAATCAATGTAATCTCGGTGGATGAAGAGGTGAAAAAAAATTCGCTAAAAGCACTCGAAAGAATGCTAAAAATTTCATAGAATAAATTTTATGATTTATGCAGATTACAACGGCTCAGCTCCGTTACACCCCAGTGTCAAAGAATACCTTTGCGACAGGATACAAAACGGTCCTTACGCAAACCCAAATGCTATCCACTCCATTGGCAAGAAAATGCTATTTGGTATGGAGAAATGCAGGCGAGTATGTGCCAAGGCCCTTGGTGCAAAGTCTAACCAAATTATTTTCAACTCAGGCTCAAGTGAAGGGATCTCTCAGGTTTTTCATTCCGTTATGAGCGAAAGAGATGATGATAGAAATGTGATCATAACATCTGGAATTGAACACTCCGCAGTTGTTAAGGCATGTGAATATTACGCCGATCGTGGCGCAAAAATAGTGCATGCAAAAACTACTGAAGATGGTTTTGTTGATGTTTCTGATTTTGGTGCACTTCTAAAGGAGTATGCAGACAAGACGGCGATGGTTTGCATTATGGCCGCAAATAATGAAAGTGGCGTTATTCAACCTTGGAAAGAAATTTCCAAATTATGCCAAGAATATGGTGTTACTTATTTTTCAGATACAACTCAATACATTGGAAAAACTGAATTCAACTTTGAAGAAAGCGGCATGGACTATGCAGTCGTTAGCGGCCACAAGGTAGGAGCTTTGGTTGGGAGTGGTTTTATCTTGGCCAAAGACCCAACAACTCTTAAACCTATCGTGTTTGGTGGCGGACAAGAGAAAGGCCTTAGAGGCGGAACTCAAAACTACATAGGAATTGAAACTCTAGCAGTTGCTTTCGATGCTTTTGAAAAATCCAAGGATCAGCTTCCTCAGCTGGCAAGCTATAGGGTTGAGTTTGAACAAGATGTCAAAAGAGCTTTTCCCAATGCAGTTATTATTGGTGAGAAGGCCGATCGCTTGGCGACAACAACGATGATTGCGTTGCCGGGAGTACACGGTCAAGCAGTTCAAATAGAGCTTGAGTCCCAAAATATTTTCGTTACAACGTCCTCTGCATGCTCGGACAATGAGCCAGAAACAAGCAAAGTCTTAAAAGCAATGGGCGTTCAAGATGATGTTGGAAGAGGTGTCGTTAGAATCAGCCTTTGCTGTGGCGCCAGCAATGAGAATTATAAAAAAATAGCAAGTGCCCTTAAAAGTGCATATGCAAAACTGTCGGGAATATCTAATTATTGATATGTTAAAAAGTGTCCTGAAATACGGCGCCTTAGGCGCTCTCTTTTTGGCGATGCCCTTTCACTCCTGTAGCACTCACAAGGATATGGGGCAAAACCAAGTAAGGGAGGGACACTTCCGCCTCTACACCTATCCTGAAAGGCCATCAGAATACCTTCTTAAATCAAGAGATGAAAGATACCAAGATATTGTATTTGCAGCTATAAACGATCTTGAGGGCAAGGTTGCCCCTAGTAAGTATATTGTTGTTGATCCTGCACAAAATGAGAAGTTTAACATGGAGATCGGCGGAATCTCCGCATATAAGGCATACATACAAATCCTAAGGGATAAATTTGGCGACAAAGCACAAGTAATAAGTTCTGGCTCAGTTTTCTCCCCTAAAACCAGTGTGGAAGAAACCCTTTTTTACCTTAATTACTTGGGTCTTGATGCAAGTGGACTCTCTAAAAGAGATTTCTTTCTTCCATTTCAAAATAACTTTTTGCAAGTGTTGGATGACAAATTAAAAACAGCGAACTTTCCAGTTCTTTTGTCCAATGCTTATAACTTATCCCTGGCAGATCGTTTTGAATTTAAGAAGATTCAAGAAAGTCTGATAGTACCCACAGATAAAGTTAAGGTCGGCTACATTTCACTTATAGCACCAACCATGGCACAGAGTTTTGACAGCAAAAAACTCAACAAAGTTTACTTTGAAGGACTCGCTCCAAAAATCATAAATCTTTCAAATTCTTTAAGAAAAAAAGGTGCTGAAGTGATAGCACTCATGATCTCTCATGGCCTTGACTGCACAAGCCAACAATCAGAAACCCAAAGGATTGACAGACACAAGGTAAACTTCATGCCTTCAGATGAGAAAGTCTGTGACCTTTTTAAAAATGAGCTGGTCCAAACCCTTCAGAAGCTTCCACCAAATATGGTGGACATAGTTTTTACAAACGGAATTGATTCAAAGGTTGCAAATGTGATTGCCGGACACCCAGTCCTTCAAAGTTTTAAAGGTGCTGAACACATGTCTTGGGCAAAGCTTGTTTATGATACAAAACTAAGGCGTGTTGTTAAAAATAGAACTCAAATAATGCAACCAATTCAGATGTGTCATACTTTTTTTAAAGAGACTGAAGATTGCTATATAAAAGAGGTTCTTAGAAATATTGAAATTATTCCAGCACAGTTTCTAGGAGAAGAAGTAAAAATTCAGCCTCTTCCTATTCGCAAATAAGCATCTTATCAACACAGCCAACTCTCGCTGCGCCAATACAGAAACCCACAGGACTATCCTGAATGCAATAATCCTTAACCCCGGTGGCGACTTCTCCCCTGATACATGCAGGGTTATTTTTTTCTCCGCAATTGTCTATGCCGCAAACTTTTGAATAGGCACTCGAGCATGCACTGTTTTTTACATAATATGAGCTATTTTCACAACGATCGCATTCATCAATTGTAACTTCACAACTATCCAGTACCTGTCTGCAAACTTGCCCATCTTTTAGCTTTGCCTCGCTTTTACTATTTAATTGCCCGTCGATAGAAATTTCAACTGCTTCAGACTTCAGATTAAAAAAGTTAAAGCCTATCTTTTCCTTGTCTGGATTTATAGAGAGAACACTGTCCCTATACTCAATAAACAGATTGTAAAAATCATACTCTTTACCAACGGCCGGGTTAAAGATGGAGTCTGAACAGTTGTTTGAGCCTTCAACTTGGACAAACTTTAACTTCCCTGGCTCAAGCTCATAAGGAGTTTTAACCAATAAACAGTATTCTTTGTTAGAGAAGTCATTAACACGAGCTTTAAGCTTTAAGGCCGAGTGCCATGCTCCAGGTGCCAAATCAATTTCAGGGTTATTTACCAATCTATCGTTAATTTCAGAGACCTCATAAACACTTGTAAAAGCGTCTTTAAGTGCGATGTCATCTCTTTGTTTTCTCTGCTCACATGAGATGAATAAGAATGACAAAATAACTATCTGTAATAAACGCATCTAAAAGCGCTCCTTAATTCTTTCTCTGGCATCCTAATACCTCCACCATTATACAGATGAATTTCTTTATCTGATTCATCACTTCCCCTGACACCAAGTCGGTGCCATGGTGAGTCCAGTGCAAAGTCCTTTGAACTCATTTTGTATTTGGCCAATGGTAAAAATTTATTATCAAAGCTCTCTATAAATGAACCCAAGGAGTGATAAACTCCACTCCAGGATGCTCCATATGTTGAATGGTATTCATACTCTTCAGACGAGCACTCCTTACTGAAGATTTTTGAACAATTCTTCTTCCCAAGCCTATCGATAGCATCCTTTCTCTTGCTCCAGGGGTAAGGAAACTTATAAACAAAGTTGTTGCGTGCTTTTGCTGGCAAAAACGTGGCAGCGTCAAACTGTCTGCTTTGAAGGAGCTGGCCGCCTTTAAAGGCACAGTAGAGTTTTTTCTGCTCATGACTTAAGTTAGTGGAGGGAGCATGCTTTGGGGAATCAGGCAGTGTAAGGTTTATTTTATTGGCCCAAATTAGAACTTCACCATTGTTTACATAGTGGGCATCTATATCTATTGATTGCCCAATATTGTCCCAAACATACTTTTCCCCCTCTACAGGCGATGCCGAGTAGACAGAGGGTTTAAGTCTGATTTTAGAGCAGGTATCTTTAAATTTAAGACTAAGCGGGCCTTTGTTTTTTTTGTCTTTAAAACTTGCAATGAGATTTCCATTCTCATCAAAGGAAGTGTGCTCAAGTTGAAACCTAGATCCTGAACTCTTTTTATTTAGTGATCTTAAAAAACACTGCATATAGTAGGGATTGCATTGAAAGTAGCTTGGATGAACTTTCGTATCATTTGAAATAAACTCAGGGCAAATAAGTGATTTCTTCTCGTAAAGCTCTTCCACATCGCCTTCCAGCCACCTTTTTTCCATTTCTTGAGCAAATTGCCCAATTCCCTCGGCCTGATCAGATCTTTTGACAAAATTGTCCGACTTAAAGGATCCAATAAATACCGAGGCAAGGATCGCCAGCGAAACAATAATGACTGATAATTTTTTTAGATTTGTTATACTGGAAGTGGACCTTTTGAACATATTAGGAAGTGTATATGGATTGGTTAGAGGAAGTAAACAAAGAAGAAGAAAAATTCGATCAGATATTTTCTTTCAACGAGTATATGGAAATATTCGAGCGAAACCCTTCAAGGGAGCTTAGAACTTCCAGCATGTACTTAAAAGACATGTTTGACTTCTATGGAAAAGATGAAGATGGAAGCTTTAGTCTCTTTAAGAAGAATCATCCAAACTCCCCTCCAGTAGCTGGCCAGAAGAGAGCTCAGGAAAAAATTTATCAAAACCTTGTAAATTTCAACGAAGAAGGCTTCAACAATAAGTTCATTTTACTTGTTGGCCCAAATGGCTCTTCAAAAACCTCACTTGTAAAAAAAATAATGAGAACAGCTGAGGAGTACTCCCACACTGACAGTGGTGCATTATACACGTTCAGTTGGATATTTCCGATAGATACTTATGTTAAGGGTAGTTTAGGGCTAAGCTCCAAGCAAGTTGATAAGCATTTACAATCATTTGCACACTTGGAGGACTCTGAAATAAGCGCAATTTTAGTCTCAGAACTAAAAGATCATCCCCTTCTTCTTATACCTCTAAGAACTAGACAGAAACTTATAGATAAGCTTCTTGCAGACGAGCCAGAAAAGCTTGAGTCTATTCAGTTGAGCTATCTCTATAATGGGGATTTATCTAAGAGAAATCGTTTAATCTTTGATGCCCTTCTAAAAAATTACAAAGGCTCTTTTGAAGATGTTCTAAAACACATTCGCGTAGAGAGATTTAATATCGACAAAAGATATTCTGTGGCAGCATCAACAATAGAACCTCAGCTGCACGTCGACGCAAAATTGCAGCAAATAACAATGGACAAAAGGCTCGCAAGTTTACCTCCAAGCCTTCAGTCCCTAAATTTATTTAGCATGAATGGTGAAGTAATTCTTGCAAACAGGGGGATTTTGGAATTTTCTGATCTTTTGAAAAGGCCATTGGATACGTTTAAATACCTTTTAATGACAATGGAAACTAAGACAATAAACCTTCAGGGAATACTTACTGAGCTTGATATATTCTTCATTGGCAGCAGCAACGAAGTACACTTTAATGCATTTAAGCAACACCCAGACTTCAGCTCCTTCAAAGGTCGATTCAGTTTTTTGAGAGTACCCTACCTGCTTAACTATGAAGATGAGAAGAATATCTATCTAGATCAAGTTGCAAATGTAAGAGATAAAACCAAGTTTGAGCCACATTCCTTGGAAACTCTATGCTTGTGGTCTGTAATGACAAGGATGCGTCATCCTCAGAGCAAAAACTACCAAGACAAACGCTTAGGTGAGATTGCTGAGAAGCTTACCCCCTTGGAAAAATCTTTGTTAATTGCGGACAACCTAGTTCCAGAATACCTAAGCCAGGAAGAGCAGCAGATCTTAAGGCCAGGTGTTGAGGCCATTTGCTCGGAATTTGAAAATGATCAAATGTATGAAGGAAAATTTGGAATCTCTCCAAGAGAGGTTAAGCAGTTCATCTACGAGCTCTCCCTACTGCATGAACACATTACTTTCATTGAGGTACTAGATTATCTTAAAGAAGTAAGTGAGAAGAAAAGTGAACATGAGTTTTTAAATATTGGTGCTCAAGGGGATTATCATAATTCCAAAAAATTTCTCTACCTTGTAGAGCAGCACTTTTTAAACCAATTTGACATTGAACTTCGTGACTCCCTAGGGCTTGTGGACAATAGATCTTACGAAGACTATATCTCAAAGTATGTATTGCACATCAATGCCTTGATCAAAGGCGAGAAAATTAAGAATCCGGTAATTGGAAAATTTGAAGATCCAGACAAGTACTTTATTAAAGAGTTTGAATCCAACATTCATTTAAAAGAAGATCCTGAGACATTTAGATCCCACATTCTTTCTAAATTAGGAGCATTCTCACTTGATAACCCTGGTAAGGAAATAGTGTATAGCGAAGTGCTAGACACCATTACCAAGCAGCTCAAAGAGTCGTTCAGAAACGAGCAGAGAAAGATAATCCAAAATGTTGGAAAGAATTTGGTGTACTATTTAAGTGAGATTAACTCCGATGACGAAGAGCCTAAGAAGTCTGGACTCTCCGATGAGGGAAGGGCCGAAATCGAAGTTATTCTTGAGCAGTTGCATACAAACCATGGCTACACTAAAAGAGGTGCCATAAACTGTTTGAAACACCTGTTAAAAAAGAGATATGATACCGCCCAATAGATTATGGGCGAAATAAAGAAAAAATTTACATCAGAGCTATTTGAGGCCATTTTGGAAGTAGAAGAAGACCAAACTGGCCTAAGGCTTGATCAGTTCCTAATGGACTATCTAGCTAGCTTTTCAAGGCAACAGATAAAGAAGAAAATTCAAATAGGACAGGTTAGAATTCACAATCGTCCTTTCCCCCACAAGCCAAGCGTAAAGGTGTATGAGGGGGAGAAAATTACTGTCAGCACACCAAGGGGTGATCTTGAAGACGAGTACTGGCGAGGTGAAAAGTTAGAACTCGATCTAGTACCTGATATTATTTTTGAAGACGAAAACCTTGTGGCAATATCTAAACCGGCCTACATGACCACCCACCCCACAGGGAAAAGGCTTTTTAACTGTGCAACCGTCTATTTGGAAACAAAGTATAATAAGACAATTCACTCCATACATCGTCTTGACCGAGAAACAAGTGGAGCTCTTCTACTTGGAAAAAATCCTAAGGCCGCACAACTTTGTGGAGAACTATTTGAAAAAGAAAAAGTTCAAAAATGCTATTTTTTCATGGCACATAAAAGACAAGAAAATGAATTTCCTTTTGTTGCCAACGAACGCTTAGGACAAGAAGATGACTTTGTCCCAAGACTTTATGTCCACTGCTATGATGAAAAATCAACTAAAGGTAAAAAAGCAAAAACAACATTCTTAAAAGTTGAGGAGAATGAAAAATACCTGCTGGGGCTTGCATTTCCCAAAACAGGCAGACAACATCAAATTCGCGCTCATGCCGCCCACTATGGCCTGCCATTAATTGGCGACAAACTCTACAGTGGTGACCCAAGTGTTTTTGGACGATTCAAAGATGGAGTCGCCACAGAGCAGGATCATGATTTAATGCAAATCTCAAGACATGCCCTTCACGCGATGGCGTTGGTAATGGCCTACCCTAGCGAGAACGACTCTCTATTATTGGAAACTAAAATTCCTAATGACTTTATTCCCTGGATTGAGAAGAATTTTGAGTCTTTAAGTATTGATGGTTTAAATCTAAAAATCGATGCTCTGATTAAAGATTTCTTTAAGGTGGTTTAAAACACCAAATGCGCCGGCGTTTTCTTTTCCTTCCAAAATAATTTTCGGCTTGTGGTAAAGCTCATCCAAGACACTAATAATATTTGAGACGCCAACAGTGTTTGGAAAGCTCTCAAACATAGATTCATCATTTAGAGAATCACCGTAAAAGATAGTTTCTTCAATTTTTAGATGTGGGCAATAGTTTTTAAGAAAGTAGTTCACTGCATAGTTCTTTGATATATCGCCATACCAAAAGTTCACATGAACATTACTTCTTGAGAAGTTGGCCTTCTCTTTTAATAAATAACTTTCTGCCTTTTCCACATCAGATTGTTTCATTTGAGGGAATTCAATTGCTCGATCCGACTTTCGTCCAAAACTGTCTACACTTAGAATAGTTTCAGGTACATCTCTTTGAAGTTTGACTGTCAGATCCTGCAGCCTTTGAAGTTCACCTTCACTAACCAAAAACTCTTCGGATATAACACCGTCCACATTTTTAGTAAGAATAACTCCCCCGCCTTCCATGATGGCATGCTTTAGAGGAAAGTGAGTTAAGAGAAAATGTCCCCACGATAAGCTTCGACCGGAAACGATTACAAGCTCAGAGTTGTTTTTTTCTATTATATCAAGAAGCTCAAAAAAAACGGCACCCAATTTACCGTTTACAGTTAGGGTGCCGTCGAAGTCGGAAAATACTATTTTCATATTTTTATTGTAGAGGCATTGATAGACCCATTACTAGGGCCGTATAGCTGTTTCTTAGGTTAAAGTTTGTCTCAATATTGCCCACTAGGCTTTCAAAACCTCTAACAGGTAGTCTTCCAGTGATACCAGCTGAAAGGGCAGTAATTGTTTCATAAGTCCCTTCGTTTGTGTTTAGGCCAACGCTCATTGGAAGAGCAACGAATGGAAACGCTTCCTTTCCATAAATAGAGAAACCTTTAGAAAGGGTTGGAGCAAATCCCAAGGAGTTAATTCTATCTCCGTCTACTTCGTTTGTTTCAAGAAGTGACTTAATTGAAACTCTTGGCTGTCTTCCGTAATCAGGAAAAAGTTCATAATCTGCACCAGCAAAAAGTCTATTTGCCCTGTCACCGTCAGTCACACCGAAACCAGCGTCAAAGTTAACGCGACTGTTAACTCTCTGAAAATACTTGGCAGTAATTCCCATACCATCGCCAGACGACAGGTAAGAATTAAACTCTGTAGTCACAACGCTTTTATTCATAGTGAATGGATGGGTAGAAAGGCCAACAGTTGTAGCAAAACTAGCAGTAGAAACCATCATGGCAACAGCTAAAATAATTCTTTTCATAAACTCCCTCTTACATTTTTGTAGAATGATTATTTTAGACAAGTTTAAGCTAAAAAGATGCCACTCGTCAAAATAGAGTTTGAAAATCAAGCGCTTAAATCAACAAGTAAAAACTACAACGCAAGGCAAAACAAATAATTTCCAATTGACTAAATGCCAAAAGATACTTATAAAACTAGAACTGAATTTATTGTGGTGGGCGTAGTTCAGTTGGTAGAGCAGCAGATTGTGGTTCTGTTTGTCGTGGGTTCGAGTCCCATCGTCCACCCCATTTTA
>Ga0208203_1000714_pt1 | contig 14526 bp, 10 predicted proteins | sample DeeseametaMP2914_FD_184167 | JGI IMG/M metagenome (GOLD analysis project Ga0208203, IMG submission 184167) | Marine microbial communities from the Deep Atlantic Ocean - MP2914 (SPAdes) | ecosystem: Environmental > Aquatic > Marine > Oceanic | place: West of Santa Cruz de la Palma, Atlantic Ocean...
AACCGATCTTCTCGCGTAACACTTCAAGCTCTTGCGGTTCAAAAAATTCCTGAGCCGCAAGATCTTTCTTCTTTTGGTTACAAGGATGACAAAGAGTAAGGGCATTACAAACCCAATATCCTTTCTTATGCCTCATCATGAGATTTCCTCCACGACTCTTTGGAATAAAGAAATGGTCCAAATCAAACTTTATTGCCTCTTTCTTGCAAGCAGCACAGCGATTCTCAAAGACTTCGAGAAGGTCAAAAAGGTAGCGGCGACGAAACCGTCTCTCTATCGGATTACTTCGCTCCCTCCCTCTCTTATCAATGATGTAATCAGAGCTCACTAGAGAAAGTCCTTCTTTAAGGTCCTTTTGAAAAAGTTGCTCCAATACCCTTCGCTTTCGCCTTCTCCTTTTAACTATGCGAATCAAAACAAGGATGAGCCAGCAGAGGAATACAATAAAGGGGAAAAAGCCCAATGATTTCAACCTATTTCTCCTTTAATGCACTCAAATTTTCCTGTTCTTACAGTTATAAAGTTTTCTTCCAAAATACGATTTTAAACCGGAAATATTCTCTATAAGAATAATAAAACCGACGTCTTTTACTTATCTTAAGAATGTCTAACTCTTTAATAATAAGTGATTCTTAAGGAGAGGGACACCTAATGTTTAGAAAAGTCATAAAAACTTTACCCTAACCTACCGTTTTCACGTTTAAAATTCGTGATATAACTTTTCAAACAAAATTATTTTAAAGATGTGATGACCAAATAAAGTAAGAATGACCAGGATGAAAAGATGATTACAACAAAGCAGGAATTCGACTCTCCGCTAAGCCTACTCAAATTTAATAACGATGAGAAAGAACAATTCTTTATGATGCCAGGAAGCTTCTTCGTTATTACAAATGGCTCAGACCAGCTCTACAAGTTTAGCCGTAATTGGGCCGATCTCTTAGGCTATTCTTACGAAGAACTCTCAAGCCTGTCCTACTTCAATCTTATCCATCCAGACGATCTCAAAGACTCTATGGCCATTACACTCGGTCTCACAGCCCGTGTTGAGGGTGCCAAGCGCTCAGTTAATTATACTAACCGCTATATTACAAAGAGCAATCGTACGGTCTGGATTCAATGGTCTAGTAGAATCTCACCCCAAGGACTCATTTTTTCTGTAGGTCAAAACATTACTGAATTAATGGAAAAAGCAAATCCGCAAGGTGGTCTTAAAACAAAAGACCAGCTCATTGAGGACTTTACGGAAACGGAACTTCAAATCTTTTCATTCCTCCTCTCACGCGAGGGGGAATGTGTGACAAAAGCAGAGCTCTACTCGCATCTTTACGGCAATATTGTCGTTCAGGATCAGACTATTAATGTCCATATTTCAAATCTCAGAAAGAAAATTAAGGGCTCAGCTTACACTCTTAAAACAGCTGGTAAAGGACGTTGGAAAATCCTCAACAAATTCGAACTCTTAGGATAATTGCAACTCTAGATGACATCTTCTAAAATAAGGCCTCCAGGAGGCCTTTTTTTATGACCTTAATACTTAAGCAGATCTTTAATTTGCTCAAACTTCTCAATTCAGACACGGGCCTGACCTCACTGAGTGCAGGAATTTCCCTGGGTTTTATCCTCGGCATGTCGCCCCTTCTCAGCCTTCAGGGCATCCTCATTATCTTAATCGCCTTCTTTTTTCGTGTTCAATTAGGGGCGATGTTTGTGAGTTCGTTCTTCTTTGCTTTTATAGCCTTTGTTTTTGATCCCCTCTTTCATAGTGTCGGGTTGAGTCTTCTTCAAAATGAATCCCTTGTTCCTCTTTGGACGAAGCTTTTTAATATGCCTCTCATTCCTCTGACTCTTTTTAATAATTCAATTGTCATGGGTGCAGGACTTGTCTCTCTTATCCTTAGCCCCTTTGTTTTTATTCTTAGCCGTATCCTTATCCAAAAGTACCGCGACACCGTTGTGGCCCGTTTTAAGGACACTAAGGTTTGGAAATTTATTAAAGCGACTTCCCTCTACAAATGGTATTATAAGTATGACAGCCTCTACGGATAAGAAAAAAGGCCCTATTCGCTGGGGAGCAGTTATTCCAGCGCTCCTCTTTTGTGGGCTTATCTCACTCTATGCTCACTTCTGGCTAGATGGTCATCTCCGTCAAACGATGATTTGGACCGGAGAATACTTCTACGGTGCAGAGATCAACATAAGCAGTGTTAATTCCTCTTTCTTAAACGGAAAACTGCGTATCACGGGAATACAGATTACAGATAAAGATAAACCAGAGCGCAATCTCGTAAGCCTTGGTGACATTACCTTTAAGCTCGATGTCGCTGAACTTCTTAAGGCCAAGTTTATTGTCGACACCGGTGAAATTAAAAATATTCAATGGCATAGTCAAAGAAAACGCCCGGGAAAGGTATATCCCAAAGATCAAAGCCAAAATCCTCGCCTTAAGGCCATAGAGAATACTGCTCTTGAAGTCGCCCAAGAAAATCTTGAAGGCAATGCTCTCGGAAATGTGGCCAATGTTCTTGCAGGTAATGACATTAAAACAGAACTCAAAGATATAAAGAGTGAACTCAAAACAGAAAAGAAGATTAAAGAGCTCGAAGCTGATCTTAAAAATAAAGAGACCTATTACGATAATAAACTCAAAGAGCTCAAGAAAACAGCGAATCTCAAAGAACTTAATAACGAGATTAAGTCATATAAGTGGAATAAACGCGACCCTATTGGCAGCTTAAGTAAAGCTAATAAACTCATCCAAAAAACGAGTTCAACCTACAAAACCTATGAAAGAGAAATTCGCAGGCTAAGAGATGACATTAAGAATCTTGATAAAGAGGTCAAAAATATTGATCAATGGATTGAAGAGGATATGAATAACCTTCAGCAAATGGCCGGAGTCCCCTCACTTGATCCTGAGAAGATCGCTCTTTCTCTCTTCGGTAAAGCCTTTGGGGCAAATGTTACAACCCTCAGGAAATACTCTGAAATAGCGAAAGAGTATATGCCACCGCCAAAGTCGGAAAGACCCCAAGAGACTCTTGTTCCCAGAAAAAGAGGGGAAGGAGAAACGATTACTTTTGAAAAGGTAGGTGAAAATCCAAAGCTATGGATAAAAAAGATCCTCGTGAGCTCTCAAGCCAATCAATCAAAGTACTCTGGAGATCTTGAAGGTGTCATTACAGATATCACAAACTCCCCAAGAATTACCGGTAAACCCATTAGTTTCTCTCTTAAAGGAGATTTTCCAAATCAAAAGCTCTTTGCTCTTGATCTCAATGGAAACCTTAACCACCATAAGAAAGAAGCATCACAAGACTTTCAACTCGCTGTTGGAAGCTTCCCCTTTCCTGAGAAAAAATTAAGTAAATCTAAAGACCTTACCCTAAAGCTTCTTGAGCAACCAGGTTCTCTAAACTTACAAGGCAAAAAGAAAGATGATCTCATCCAGGTCACTCTTTCAAGCTCACTTAAAGACCCCAGTTTCTCTGTTGATTCGCCAAAGAAACTTGTCAAAGAGATTGTCACCAATAGCCTTAGCTCCATGAGAGAAGTGACCATGTCTGCCTCAGCCCAAGGAAAATGGGAAGAACTCAAATGGAAGTTTCGCTCAAACCTTGCAAAAGAACTTGCCTCTGGACTGAAGAAGGAAATGAGTAACCAACTCAAAAAAGCGGAGCAAGATCTTAAGAATAAACTTCAAGCCAAAATAGGGCCTTTAAAAGAAAAATACAAAGGTCAGGTTGATAAGCTTAAAAATAAATTAAAGAGTCAGCTCAAGGCCGAAGAAGAGAAAATTAAGAGAGAGTCAAAAGAGGCCTTAAATAAAATCAAGGGTCAGCAAAAAGACTCGGTCAAAAAGAATACTGATAAAATTAAGAATAAGGCTAAGAAGTTTTTAAAAAAGCTTTTCTAATAAAGAGAGCTAAACTCGCGCCAATCATACCCCAATAGACATTCCACTGCCAAGGCCCTTCAATGACGTAAGTATTGACGACGAGAAGGGCTAGATTTCCAAGATAAGCGACGATAACACTTGTCCCATCGAGTCGGACCTTCATCATATTCGGCCAAATCAGCTGACTAAAGAAGAGAGCGGCTAAAGCTCCCCCAGACCAACTCGCTACTTTTAACCCCAAGACAAGAACTCCTTCAGAAGTACTTGCGAGAAAGGCAATCGCTAAGAGGGCTAAAGAAATGATCAGAGTATCAATTTTAAGATAGGTTTTAATTTTGTGAACATCGCGATGAGGCCAAATCTCACTCCAAAGAACACTTGAAAGGGCATTTATCGTGGAATCTAGAGTACTCATGGTTGCCGCAAGAACTCCTGCTAGCATTAAACCTTTTAAAGGAGAGGGAAAGTAATTAGTTATAAAGTGAGCAAAGACCTTATCGCCCTCAGCACCGATGGGAAGCGGATGGAGCTGATAATGCCCATATAAAAGAGCACCAATAGAAAGAAAGAGAAATCCTACACCAATTGAGAAAAAGCTTGAAAAGAAAATAGAGAATTTTGCAACTCTCTCACTCTTCGCTCCCATAAGACGTTGGGTAAAGTCTTGATCTACTCCATGAGTGCACATATCAAAGAGAACTCCACCACTCACACCAATGAGGAAGAGACTAATTTTATCCCATGAAAGGATCCATGTGTGGCCATCATTCTTTGCAATACTATAGAGTTCCGTCCAAGGGTGACCTGAGATATCCGGAATCAAGAAATGAGCAATGAGCCCTCCCCCCACAAAGAGCAGAGTTTGTAAAAGGTCAGTCCTCACCACAGCTTTGAGTCCGCCGATGAGAGTATAAGCGAAAGTCAAAGCGGTAATAAGAATCAGGGCAAAATAAATTGATACATTAAAGTACTCTGCGACAAGGATTGAGCCCGCATACAAACGGACCCCTACAGCAAGAAGCTTACTCACACTATAGATTAGTGCACTAAAGCGCATGCCATTTTCACTAGAGTCGCGGCTCCCCATGATGGCATAAAGAGTCAGTCCCTTTCCGTAAATTTTAGGGATGATGTACTTTGCAATCAACAGACGACCAAAGATCGCTCCTATATAGAAGTGAAGAAAGGAGAAGTCTTTTGTAAAAGCAAATGCCGGTATGCCAATGAATGTTAAGGCAGAAACCTCTGTCGCAATAATACTCCCCATACTTTCAATCAAACTCAAGCTACGACCAGCAAGGTACTGTTCATTCACAATATCCTCATCACTTTGGTGGCCTTCGACTTCACTTCTTCGCGATAAGAAGGCAACAAGGAAGATGACAAGAAGGTAGAGAAAAACGATGGCGAGATCAATCACAGAAAGGTCTCTCTTTCTTCAGGAGTGGGAAGACGACAAGTATCCTTTTTACCAAAAAGCCGATAGCGATTATTAGCAATTCCCTTATAAATACCATCCCTGAAAAAGCGAGGAAGAATAAGGAAAATAAGGAGAGGTTTAAAGTACCATTTAAGATCAGAGAGAACCCAAAGAACCGCTGTCGACTCTCTTAAGATCTGCCCCTTACGCTGATAAATAACACTTGAAAGATTAAGGCGGTGTGACTCCTCAAGATGACCTGCTGCATACTCTCCTTGTAAACTTGTGACTTTCATATTCTTAGGGGGATTAAGCCCGATGATAAAGGAGATAAAACCGTCGCAGAGGTTACAAAGACCATCAAAATAAATCACATCGTAATTTTTCATTCTTCTAATTTACCATGAATTTACATAGGATAGTATCATGAGAAATTTGACAATTATCCTCCCTGGTCTTCTCGTTGCTGCGACAGGTGTTGGTGCTGGAGACCTTATTACGGGTGCTCTTGCCGGTAACAACTTAGGCCCCCTTATCATTCTTCCTCTTATTGGAGCCTTCTTAAAGTATATCCTTACAGAGGGTATCGCACGCTATCAGTTTGCGACAGGGAAACCCCTCATTCACGGCTGGATGAAAGAGCTCGGTGCTCCCTTTAAATACGTGTTCTACTTCTATCTCTTCATCTGGGCCTATACTGTTGGAGGAGCTCTTCTCAATGCAACAAGTAGCGCAGCGATGCTCTTTGTCCCCCTCTCTAAGACAGCCCTTAGCTTCTTCTTCAGTGGACTCGCTTTTTGCCTCGTATGGTCAGCCCGCTTTGAAATATTCGAAAAATTAATGGCCGTCCTTATTGGCGTCATGTTTATCGCCGTTATCGGAACATCCTTCTTCCTTATTGAAAGTCCTGCAGCCCTTATGAACTTTAGTCGCTTTCAATTTAGCTCTCCCTGGTTTCTCGGACTTATCGGTGGTGTTGGGGGAACTCTCACTATCGTCTGCTATGGATATTGGCTCATTGAGAACCAAAGAAGTGGTGAAGAAGGATTAAGAGTCAGTCGCCTTGATCTTAAAGTGAGCTATCTTTTAACAGGACTCTTTAGTTGTGCCATGATGGTTATTGGCAGTCGTCTACCTGAGGTCAGTAAGAGTGGAGATGTTTTCATCGAACAAATTGCTTCTCTCTTTGCGAGTCAGATCGGACCTTTTGCCGCTCAGTTCTTTAAGGTTGGTTTCTTCTGTGGGGTTTTTTCAAGTCTGCTTGGAGTGTGGCAGTCCGTTCCCTACCTCTTTGCCGATATTAGACTTATTGATGATCACGGCCAACAGGATTTAAAAACGTCAAAACCCTATCGTCAGTTTTTGGCCTTCATAAGCTTGGCCTCATTAACAACGATAGGGCTAAAGTTTCAATCCATTCAGCTGCTCTACGCCGTGACAGGAGCACTTGCAATACCCCTATGTGCACTAAGTTTGATCTTTCTTTTTAGAAAGAAGGAGATCGTAGAGCCCTTTAGAAATAAAGTATTCCACAAGATTACGCTGTGGAGTTCATTTCTCTTCTTTATTGCTTATGGAATAAATGTAGTGATTAAAAAGTTCTCTTAAGAACTAGAGTTTACTTAGGGTGTAGTCTCTGTCGAGGGACTTACGAAGGTGCTTAAGCGGACGATAGTCAGCGTATGCTTGCTTCTTCGTCTTTGCATCCTTTTTGAGGGAGTTCTTAGAGGTGGTGTTGGACTTCTTTAGTTTGGTTGTGTTTTTTGTCATTTGACTATGATAGCCAAAGAGAGAGGATAACCGTAGGACTCTCCTCTCTGATTCGGTATTACCTACTTTACCGTGAGAATTCGGTTGTAATCCTCTCCTAAGTTCTCGGTATGACTTCGAATCTTTCTTAATGACACGATAAGGTCAGAGTAAGTCAAGGCCGTCATAGGCTCATAACGCCCTTCTCCTACCCTCTCTAAGTGGCGTCCACGAATGATATTGGCCTCTTTCTTCAACTTCTGAGACGTTGCATAGCACTCGTTAATATCAATTGGCTGGGAATCAATGAAAGCATTGGTTATTTGGTCAAAGTAATCCTTTACTGCATGAAAGAATGAAAAGAAGTCAGCGCCTGCTTCTTCATCAAGAAGAACCTCAAGAGGCATACGACGACTAAAATTTGCTAAATTACGAAGATAGTCACTAATGGACTCAAACTCATCTGCAATGTGGGTAATCGCATGAGCATCCGCACTTTCTTTGGTCGTCAAAGGACGCTCCGATAACTTAAGCATGAAAACAGTAATTTCTTTTTGGATATTATCACAAGCTTGCTCATAGTGCTGAATCTTAGCGATGGCCTCATTCGCCTCTTCCTTCTTAAGCTCACCCTTCATCAACTTCTCAGTGAGTGTGAATGCTCTGTGAACGATATCTTTCATTTTATAAGACTCTTCGAGGGCCTGAGCAAGAGCGGTTGCCGGCACGATATTAGAGGGATCACCAAGAAACTTGAGCTGATGCTGTTCTTTCTTTTGAAGGTCAGGTGTTATGCGAGTCACGAGTGCTGCGAGAGACTTCAAAAAGGGAAGAAAACATAGGGCTGCAGTGACGTTAAAGATGGTATGGCCAGTTGCAATGTGAACGGCTATCTTTGTAAACTCACCTGCTTCATTTCTGAAGGCAGGATCTCCAGGCACAATATAATCAATGAAATTTACATAAAAAGGAAAAATCACAAAAATGATGGCGACACCTAAAACATTAAAAATCGCATGGGCCCTTGCTGTCCGCTTTGCTTCGATATTACCGCCAACCGAGGCAAGAAGCGCTGTGATAGTCGTTCCAATATTTTCACCCAGGACGAGAGCTGCAGCTGTTTGAAATTCAATCGCCCCACTCGTTGCCAAGGCCATCGTAATCCCAAGCATCGCCGATGAGGACTGAACAATCACGGTAAGAATACAACCCACCACAACACAGGCAAAGTAGCTAAAGTAGTTTGGCTGTGAGAAGTAAGCGACAGCATCGATAAACTCCGGCATTGTTCTCAGTGGTTTAAATGCTCCGCTCATGAGCTCAAGACCAAAGAAAATCATGCCAATTCCAAACATGATGCGACCGATTTGGCGAAGCTTATTACTCTTTCCAAAGAGCATTGGGAAAATGCCTAGACCAATAAAGAGAAGACCGTATTTTCCAATTTTAATGGAAATAATCCAGCCCGTGATCGTTGTACCAATATTAGCCCCAAAGACAATACCAATGGCCTGAACCAAACTCATGAGACCAGCATTCACAAACCCAACTACCATAACCGTCGTCACAGAAGAGGACTGCACCAGCATGGTCACCACAATACCAACTAAGAGAGCAGAAACCCTATTCTTGGTAAGAGTGTGAATAATATTTTTAATGACATCTCCTGCCACAGACTGAAGGGCTTCAGACATCGATTTCATGCCGTAAAAGAAAACGCCGAGACCACCGAGAACGGTGTAGATAATTTTAAAAACTTCCATGAAGTTCCTCGCCTCAATAAAGGTATTTGGGTATTGCCTAAGAATAGAGCAAATCTACACAACTTTATAGGGTGAAGATAAGACTTACAGGCCTAAAATGGTCTTCTGACAGTAAATCTAACACAATCCTAACATTAGGATTCATTTTGGGCCGTAAAGCTGTAAAGTACCGGAATTAAAAGAAGAGTTATAAAAGTTCCAATGGCAAGGCCCCAGCCCATAGTGAGCATCATCTCGGCAAGGAGTGAATCATAGCCACCTATTCCGTAAGCAGTTGGGAGAACCCCCACAACAGTCGTCACAGTCGTCACAATCACGGGCCTTAGCCTAGTCGCAGCGATAAGGGCGACCTCTTTAAACGAGGGTTTGTGATCCATGGTCGCCATATTATCGAGCTTATCAATCATAACGATAGCATCGTTTATCACCACACCAATCATCCCTAGGGCACCGATAGCCGCGAAGAAGCCATAAACACTCATTCCGTGGGCCACCAGAGTATAGGCAACCCCAGCAAGGCCAAAGGGCACAACCGAGAGCACGAGAAAGGGCTTAGTAAGGGAGTCAAACATCACAATGAGGATGAGGTAAATGAGAAAAATCACCATGATCACAGAGTTTAAAAACTCCCCTTGGCTTTCTCGAGAATCTTTAATCTCTCCTGACCACTCGAGGACGGTTCTCGGCGCTTCATTAATAATCTTAGGAAAGAGTTCTTCCTCAAGTCTTTCAGCAATCTGTAGTGGTGTCGTCTTACTTCCCTCTTTTGGGTTAGCAAAAACACTCGTTACACGCTTGAAATTGGTGCGCTTGATATTAAGGGGTTTTGTGTGTTCTTCGACTTCAACCATATTCTTTAAAAAGATAAGGTTTCCAGAATTGTTGGGAACCCTTTGATTCATCAGCACTTCAAGTCCACGTTTGTCTTCATCTGATACAGTGAGGCGCACATCAACTTCTTCTTCTCCCTTATTAATACTATAGAGAATCGAGCCCTCGACAAAGGAGCGAAGAGTAGAAGTCAGCTGGCTTGGTGAAACAGAGTACTTTACTAATTTGTCTTGCTTAATTTTAAAAACATACTCATTTTTAAGAATAGGAACTTCAATTTCAACATCAGTGACATCATTCATTTCTTCAAGTGCTTGAGAAATTCTTTTGGCAATTTTCCCTCTTAAAGCATCATCATTTTGTAAAATATTAAGAGAAATCGAATTCCCATCGCCATTCCCCCAGCGCCCTCTAAGAAAGCGTGCATTCTTAATTTCACTCATCTCTGCAGCGATCTTCTCCCAACGTTCAAGTAAGGTGTTAAGAGGAGTTTCCCGATCATCAGCAGGATAGAGCTCGACAAGAATGGAGGCTTCATTTTCTTTAACTTCTCCCCCTCGGCGAGAGAGACCAATACTAGAACGTACGGCCACAACATTTTCAAGGTCTTTGCTAATAATATCCTCAAGAGGCCCGATTGCCTTAGCGGTTTGCATTCGTGTGAAACCATGAGGAGTCTTAATCTTAATAAAGACTTCTTTACTCTCCTCTCGCGGAAACATCACAAATTTCATTTTCGTTTGAAAGAGAAAAGCACCACCACCTAAGAAGCAGATAAAGATGAGAAGGATAGGCCAGCGTATTTTAAAAATAGTTTCAAGAAAACCTGCATATTTTTTTTCAACTTTATCAAACCAACTTGCTTGTCCTTCTTTCTTAGCGAAACGATCAAGAAAGTGGGTTTTTCCTGCAAGGTGGGAGGGAAGAATAAATAGGGACTCAATGAGAGAACCAATGAGCATAAGAATAACAATCAAGGGAATATAAGCGACGAGCTTACCAAAGAATCCTTCAAAATAAAGTAGAGGTAAGAAGGCCACACAAGTAGTGATAATACTCGCTGTAATGGGCTTAATGACCTCAAGGGTTCCCTCTATGGCCGCAGTTCTTAAAGGTTTCCCTTCCTCTCTATGACGAGAAATATTTTCAGCAATAATAATTGCGTCATCGACAACAATACCAAGAACAATAATGATACCCGCAAGGGTCATATTATTTACGGTATAACCCGCAACCTGGGCAATGATAAGAGTGAAGGCAAAACTAAAAGGTATGCCCATTCCCACCCAAAAACCGACTTTAGCATCAAGAAAAATCAGAAGAACAATAACAATAAGAATGAAGCCGAGAATACCATTTGTACTCACAATATCGAGTCGATTGGTTACGGCATAAGACTCATCATCCATGAAGACGATTTCAATTGGAATATCTTTGTTATTCTTTTTAAAAGTTTCAATAAACTTCATGACCTTTTCTTGGGCGGTAAGGATATCTGTGGCCACATTTTTCTTTACGTTGAGAAAAACACCTTCATGGCCATTCATTTTAAAGATGGAGGTCGACTCCTCAAAACCCTTAAAAACACTTCCTACATCATTTAGACTGAGAGAAGCCCCTGTGTCGTTTCCTCTTAAAATAACTTTTTTAAGACTATCGACATCCTCAAGTTCATTCAGAGCAGTAACCTTACTCTCCCCTTTGTCTTTTAGAGATCCAATGGGGGCGCGAACATTATTGCTAACGATTTGATCACGGATAGATGCGAGGGTGATTTGTTGTTTTAGGAGGTCCTCTGGTCGGACCTTAATTTGGAGCTCTGGTTTTCGATAGTGACTTCTTTCTACAGAGCTAATTTCAGGCAGGGAGATCAGCTGATTTTCAAAACTAATAATATATTTTTGAACCTCTTCCCGTGCTTTCTGATCGAGAAATTGATGTTCTTTATGATAGATCCCGATATCAAGGATGGCCTTCTCTGAGTTCTTAAATTGCCTGATATTAGGAAGGTCTCTGACCTCACTGGGAAGATTAGTGCGAAGAACAGCATCTTTTATATCTTGAACGACCTCGTCCTTATCTGGATAGTCGTCATCAATGACAATGGAAAGTGAACTTGTGCCCACACTCGATGTTGCTGTGATTTCTTCAATCCCAACAACCCCTTTAATCTCATCTTCAAGAGGCTTAGTGACAAAGAGCTCGACATCTTCCGCTGGAGCTCCTGGATAAACGGTGGTGACTCGAATCCAGTTACTCTCAAATTCGGGCATCTCCTCTTTACCGACTTTGGTCCAGCTCCATATGGCAAAAACAATAAGTCCAAAAAACAGAACATTCGTGAGGAGATGGCGGTCAACAAAGTACGAGAGGATATTTTTCATCCTCAGATTCTAACCAAAGTTTGATATATCGAACAGCTTTGTCTAGAAGTCCTCTGATTAAAAAACAGTTTCCTGGAGGTACTCATCATAGGTCGTCTGCTTATCATAAGTAACACCCCCATCAAGAGTGATCACCCGATTAGCTACCGTCTGAATAAACTCATGGTCATGAGTCGTAAAAAGGATTGTTCCCTCAAAACGAATGAGACCGTCATTCACTGCCGTAATACTTTCTAGGTCAAGGTGGTCAGTTGGCCCGTCAAGCATCAGAACATTAGAGCCTGAGAGCATCATTTTAGCGAGCATACAACGCACCTTCTCGCCCCCAGAGAGGACATTGGCACTCTTCTTTGCTTCTTCTCCACTAAAGAGCATCTTCCCAAGAAATCCACGCACAAAGCTTTCATCCTTATCTTCCGAATACTGACGCAACCAATCAACCAACGTATCCTTAGTATCAAAGTAGCGCTGATTATCAGAAGGAAAGTAAGCCTGAGAGGTTGTCACGCCCCATTCATAAGTACCGCTATCAGGTTCAATTTCCCCAGCGAGAATCTCAAAGAGGGTCGTCACAGCAAGGGAGTTATCCCCCAAGAAAATAACTTTATCACCCTTATTCAAAGAGAAGCGGACATTATCAAGAATTTTAACCCCATCGATCTCTTTGGTGAGCCCCTCAACACGAAGCAATTCCTTACCAGCTTCACGTTTAGGTTGAAAATGAACGAAGGGATATTTTCGAGAAGTTCGTGGGAGATCATTTACATTAAGTTTCTCAAGTTGCTTTTGACGTGAGGTTGCTTGCTTTGACTTTGAAGCATTAGCCGAAAAGCGCTGGATAAAGGCCTTAAGTTCTGCGGCTTTTTGTTCAGCCTTCTTATTCTCATCAGAGCGTAACCTCTGGGCAAGCTCACTAGAAGTTTTCCAGAAGTCATAGTTTCCGGCGTAAATAGAAATCTTCTTAAAATCAAGGTCTGCAATATGAGTGCACACTTTATTGAGAAAGTGACGGTCGTGAGAAACAACAATCACAGTATTTTTAAAATCCATGAGAAAGTCTTCTAGCCAACGGATGGCCTTGATATCAAGGTGGTTGGTAGGCTCATCAAGAAGAAGTACATCAGGTTGACCAAAGAGTGCTTGCGCGAGAAGAACCTTCACTTTCTCCGATCCCGTGAGGTCTTTCATCATTTTGTCGTAGAACTCGGGGCCCACGCCGAGACCGGCAAGAAGTATTCCCGCATCAGACTCTGCTTCCCAGCCATTCATTTCGGCAAACTCAGCCTCTAACTCACTTGCGCGAATTCCGTCTTCATCCGAGAAGTCTTCCTTAGCATAGATGGCATCCTTCGCTTGCATCACCTTATAGAGTTCATGATTACCCATAATCACTGTCTCAAGAACAGTATAGTCATTATAGGCAAAGTGATCCTGCTTAAGAATTGAGAGCCTTTCCCCTGGCCCCATACTGACATTACCTGTTTGTGGCTCAATTTCTCCTGAGAGAATCTTAATGAAAGTCGACTTACCAGCTCCGTTTGCTCCAATGAGGCCGTAGCAATTACCTGGTGAAAATTTAATATTCACTTCATCAAATAATTTCCTACCACCAAAGCTTAAACTGACGTTTTCAGTACTGATCATGTCTTCTCCAAATATTTAATATGAATTTAGCGCACATTAACGCAATAATGGCCTTCTGACCAGATTTCAAGGGACAAGTCATCGAAATGAGTAAAGATTCATTAACAACTATAAAGGCAGAGGCTCTGCATAAAATTAAGGAGTTAGAGAGACTTATCAAAAAAATTTCATTTATGCCCCCTTCAAGATTTCCGATAAGCCTAAGGTCATGAAAAGTACCTTAAGTGCCCTTCTCTATTCAGGAACAGAACAAACATCTTCCCATCAGGACATGAAGAGGTTGGTTCTCTTTAATGGACTCTGTCTTTTTTCTGGAATGATTTGCCTTGCTCTCAATATCCTCTTTATCATGCAAGGTCTTCTTGATAGCGCCATTTTATTTCTTGCGATGATGCCCTTGTCTTTTCTGAGCTACTTCCTCAACACCAAGGGATTCAAGACCTTTGCTCCCAATCTCTTTATTAGCTCTTTGATCCTTCTTACTTTTGCCTTTAATGTTTCTCTTGAGCGAAAATACGATCTTCATTTACTCATTTTAGCCTTTCTCCCCTTACCAAATCTCCTTCTTCCGAATGAGGCAAAGAGAAGCTATTTTGGAATGACTCTTCTTATCGGCTTTTCTGCTTTTGCGACCTACCTCTTTAACCTTGATAGCCACTTCTTTAGTCATTCCTATCGTATCTTTTATAAGGCCATCGTCATGGTCACGAGTGCTCTCATCTTCTCTGTTGGGATGTACTTAGCGAAGAAATTCTACAATGAAGATATTGATATCCTTATTAAAGAACACTACGAAAAAAAGAATAACGAACGTATCAGTGATATTGGCAGGATGAC
>Ga0208203_1000716_pt1 | contig 14509 bp, 8 predicted proteins | sample DeeseametaMP2914_FD_184167 | JGI IMG/M metagenome (GOLD analysis project Ga0208203, IMG submission 184167) | Marine microbial communities from the Deep Atlantic Ocean - MP2914 (SPAdes) | ecosystem: Environmental > Aquatic > Marine > Oceanic | place: West of Santa Cruz de la Palma, Atlantic Ocean...
AAAAGTATACGGGATGTGACCCAACAGCCCTTACCTATGCAAGGGCCCGCAGCAAAAGTGAGCCTTAGTCACATTTAGAGTAGCTTTCAAAGACTTTATTCAGTTGAGCTCTTCTCTCTTTTTGAGCCTCATAAGAATAGGCGACCTCTTTAAGTTCAGAGCGCTTTTCTTGAATATAAGTATAGAGTTCTTCTTTTTCCATAGCACAGTAATCTGCTGCCTCAAGAGCTGAAGCCTCAACTCCTTCATCTTGATTGGGAGCGAAGCCAGCAATCATGTCATAGAGAAAAGGAGAGAAATCTAAGAATCTTAAGATATCTCGGTAAGCTGTACGAAAGAAGCTCGGGTTAGTAAAAGAAAACTCTCGATACATTTCAAGAACATTTTCTCTGTCTTCACTGAGAGCCCTAAAAATACCATGAAAGCTTCTTCCTTCAAGAGCGTGCTCATCGACAATTTCTTTAGCCTTAGCAAGAAGATCTTCAACTGGTCCCTGTACAAAGTCACGGTGTCTCTTCACAAACTCATTGGTCGCAAGAAGTGATGGCGCAAGGTAGTAAATAACCCCTCCCTTTAAATAGAGAGGATTGCCAAAACCGTTTCCAGGGTTATCGATGAACCACTTCCCCATTTCTTGTGTGTAGAGATTTCTTAAAAGAGCACGAGTTTGTCCTGTTCCCTTAAGTCCCTCACGTTCCAACATCATAAGAGCAAAAACTTCTGCATAAGACTCACTCATATGAACGTCATGAGCACCGACTTCATAAGTATTGTAATTGTGGGGCATAAAGACCTGGTCCATACAGTGACCGAGTTCATGATAAAGAGAAAAAGCCTGCATTTCTTCGTAACTCATTTTCTTTTTAAGGCCTTCATAGGAGACCTCTTTATATGCGCCAGGAGTTGTCAGCCCTGTGATTCTCTCTGTTTCCAATCTTTGATTACTATTGGGAGCTGCTGGAAAGACAGCACACATTTTAAAAACTTTGCGCCTATCTGGACCATCCATCAAGGTTGGCATTGCATAAGCACCTTCTTTCAGAACAGTTGTATACATCTCATAGGTTCCAGCTTCATTATCTGAAAGCTCTATTCCTGTTTTTTCTTGAACATATTTTTTTACGATTTGTGAGCGCTGCTTTTCTTTTTCTTTGGACTCACCAAAGGCATTAGCTTGAGCATAGCGGTACTCCACTTCGTCGATATCGAAGATGAGGATAGGATAATCTTTGAAATTATCGGCATATTTTGTTTGAACGTAGTTCACGAGCTTAGAGAACTCTGTCTTTGCAAAAGCTGGTGTGGCCAATAGGCAAAGGGCCATCAATAGGGTTTTCTTCATTTTTCTTTCCTCGGTTCGAGGCTGAAATATAGATGATTACTGCTTTTCATGATAGCTAAATAGCTGAAACTCTATAAAAAGAACCCTGCTACGCAACGCAATGTAAGAAAATATCAGTTTTCTTACATCTCAAGTCGCCGAAGATGGTGCACCTGAAGTACATAGGAGCCCAGATCATCCTGCACAATCCCCTGAATGAGAAAGACCCCCTCTAAAAAGAGGATATCCCGATAAGCGATATAGGCCTCGGGAAAGAAGACCGTTTCATAAATAGAGCAGTCATCACTAAAAGAAACAAAGAGCATAGTATCCCCACTCTTTGTTCTCGTGGCCTTAGAAGTTACAAACTCTCCATAGAGAAGAACCGACTGGCCGACAAGGCCCGGAAAATCGACCCCTCTCACAATATCATCTCTTTTTAAAAGATTTTGATAGAGACGCCAGCGAGGAATTGTCACAAGAGCTCCCATACGCTCTTCCTCCCACCCAAGTAGCTGACCGACCTCATATTCGCGAAGCTCAGGAAGGTCCATCATCTCTTCCCAGTTATCAACGCCATTAAAGTGACCCTTTTTTTGAGCATAGAAGATATAGACATCCCACATAAGGGAAACCAGCACTTTTTCCTTGTGGCGAATACTTGAAAGAGCACGCGCTTGGACAAAAGTGCGTGCCTCCTCAAAGCTCATCTCCACTCGTTGAAGAAAGTCCGTAATATTTTGAAATGGTCCAAACTCTGAGCGACTAAAGAGAAGTTGGTCAATCGTCTTTCGCTTAATCCCTTTAAGCTGCATAAGACCTGTGCGTATTTGATTCTTAAAACCTTTATAATGAAATTCACTCTCATTAATATCCGCTGGTAAAATATGAATACCAAAGCGCCTGGCCTCTTCAAGGTAAGCACTAACACTATAAAAGCCCCCCTGATTAGAGATTACTGCGGCCATAAACTCGGCAGGATAATGCGCTTTTAAATAGGCAGCTTTGAATGAGACCAAACAGTAAGATGCCGAATGAGGCTTACAAAAAGAGTAACCTGAAAAGCTTAGAATCATCTCCCAAACGTCCTCAATGGTTTTTTGCTCAATCCCTTTCTTTCGAGCACCAGAAAAGAACTTCTCTTTATAATGGCTTAATTTCTTTTGCTTATGCTTCTTCCCTAGCACCTTTCTTAAATCATTGCCCTCTACAACATCAAAGTCCGCAAGGATCATCGCAACCTGTGTCACTTGCTCTTGGTAAATGAGCACACCAAAAGTCTCATCGAGAACATCCTTTAGACTGGGATGAAAATGGGTAAAGGGTTCTCCTTGAATTCTCTTTGCAATAATATTGGCAAAGCGACGAGCAGCAGGCCGGATCACCGAGCCCGCAATTACATTATGCTCAAACTCCCCACTGCGCTGTTTCTGTAAATAAAGACGTGTTCCTGGAGATTCAACATAGAAAACTCCCATCGTATTACCAATAATCATCATTTCCTTAGTCCGTTCATCATCGACAGGATTAAAAGAGCGGTAGTCATAATGCTTTTGATAATTCTGATTTACGGCCCATAAACTATCACGAACCACGGCCAAAGAGCGATTGCCAAGTAAGTCCACCTTCACAAGACCCGCTAACTCTGTCTGATCCTTTTCCCATTGAATGACAGGTACACCTTTTGTCGCCCATTCCACAGGTGCATATTCCTCAATAGGTCCAGGAGTAACGACAACCCCTCCGCAGTGGACGGAGAGATGCCGCAGACATCCTTGTATTTGATTGGCCAAGAAAAGAATTTTTCGCCACGTTTGATCAACTTCCACACGGGGAAGACGATTCGTAATAAAGCTAATTTCATCTTCTTTAATCCCAAAAACTTTCGCTACCTCACGAATGGCAGAGCGGTCACGAAGAAAATTATGATTGGCCACCATGGCCGCACGACCAGGATACTTTCTAAAAACATAATCCAAAATATCGTCACGCTCATCCCAGGGAAAGTCTATGTCGATATCGGGAGGATCAACTCGCTTCTCATTAAGAAAGCGCTCAAAGAAGAGGTTGTGCTTAATGGGATCAACGTGGGTAATCCCGAGAAGATAGCAAACAAGGCTCGCCGCCCCTGAGCCACGACCGCAATTAATTCCCGATTGAGAGACAAAATCATCAACAACTAGAAAGTAATTACTAAATCCTTTCTCTTCAATAATACGAAGCTCGTAGCTAAGACGCTCCTCAACCTTTCTCATCATCCCATTATCCGCTTCGGGATAACGCCATACCATCCGCTCTAGGCACTTTTGCCTTAAAGAGAGAGAGGCTTCTTCTGTATCCATCCCACGAAACTGGGGAAAAATTAAGTCCCCTGTAAACCAGTCACTACGACAGTGGCGCTCAATATAGTCGAGATGATGAAGAGCTTCAGGAATCAGTTCAAACCATCTCTTCATCTGGTCATCATTAGCGAAGAAGCAAAAAGGACTGTGAACCCTCTCAAAAGAAACTTCTTCGAGAGTACAATTCTCATCAATCGCCCTTAGCAAGCGATAGAGATCATCCTCTCCTTCTTCTCTCATATGGACGCGAGCGCTAGCGATTAATTTAATCCCTTGCTCTTGCGCCCACTTAATTTCCTTTTGAGTCGTGATTCCCTTGGTCACTTCAAAGTAAAGAGAATTTTTATCGTAGAACGTATTAAGGTTGAGAAGAAATTTCTCATCATCACTGAGAACGATCCAACTCTCACACTCACTCTCAAATAAGGACATAAAGTCTGACTGACTCTTTTGATGAAGAGAACTTAAAAGTCTACAGAGCCCTCTAAATCCTCTTTGGTTTCGGCAAAGAATAACCGCTCTAAAATCAGAACAAATAAACTCAGTGCCAATAATTGGCTTAATACCATTTTCACGCGCGACTTGAATAAAATGGGGTATCCCGTAGAGTCCATTTGTATCTGTAAGGGCAAGGCTTTGATGACCAAAAGACCGTGCCCTTTCACAGAGCCATTCTAGAGAAGCCAGCCCTTGCATTGGAGAATAGACGGAATGAGTGTGGACATGGAACATCGCTAGGCAAGAAGCTTTCTTCCAAAGAGTATTTTTCCTTTAAACTTTTCGTCGAGAAGATCAAGAGTCTCATCGAGTACTCTTTTATTCTTGTGGTCCTCCTCTTCAAAGAGAGAGAGTTGAATTTCACTACGAGTTAATCCCTTAGCCTCTAGGCTTATATAACGAATAGCAACTCGACGATTAAGTAAATGAGTAAAAAGCTTGCGCAACTCTTTAGCAACTTGATGTTGGTACTGAAAAGGCCCATCGAATTCCTTCCTCCTTTCGACATATTTATAGTCGCTGTAGCGCACTCCTACGCTAAGGCTTTGAGCATATTGCTGCATCACTCGTAACTTAGAACACGCTTCCTCAAGAAGGTTTTCGATCTTAAAGTTGAGTTCGAAAATATTATTCGTCTCATTCTCAAGATGCTCTTCACAGAAAACCGTGGGTTCTCTCTTAGGCGGAACCACTGGCCGAGGGTCTACCCCTCGGGCCATTTGGTATAGAGTTTCCGCATGAAAAGGTCCGAAGGCTGCCGTTAGGTATAAACGGTTGAGCGCAGCCAAATCTGCGACTGTTTGAAGATTGAGGTCAGCAAAAATGTCGTGTGTGCGTGTGGAGCGCCGACTCTTCAATATTCGAACAATGGGCAGAACGTCTGCTTCGAGAGGACTCAAGAACGGAGCTTCCTGACCCTTTTCAATGTTAAGGATATGGCTTTTATCGACGCCTTTAATCACTTCCTTGGCCGCGGCTTTAGCCACCAATTTATTGGCCGCATGGCCAAGGGAGCAATCAAGGGAGAAGTCATTCTTCAATAGGCGTCTGAGTTGGAGGGAAAAATCCTCCGGACCACCATAGAGGCGGCGAAACCCTGTGTAATCCAAATAGATTTTCCCCTCGCGCTCAAACTCATAAACCGGAAGCCATTTCTTGATGGCCGTCTCAAGCTTCCGATTTACTTGCTTATAGAGATCTGGATTGGGTTCAACGATTGTCACAGAAGGTAAAATCTTTCGTGCTTGCCCAACAGGCATTCCTTTAGAGAGACCAGCCTTTCTTGCTTCCGGTGAGACTGACCACAACTTCGCTCTATCACTAGAGCGTGGAGCGATGGCCACTTCCCTCTCCTTGAGACCTGGATCTTGAATCCTCTCAAGAGCAATGGGAAAGGCGGGAATGTTGAGATAACTAATTACACGAGATTCCATATACGCATTTCATTATGCGCAAGTTTTGCGTAAGTGTCAACAGGTAATATTGGCCCTCTAGAAAACACCCTGCTTAATCTGAATTCCAGATTTGTGAGTCGGAGCAGGCTGAAATGGCTGCCTTCCACGACCTTGCTGGCGTCTTTGACCAGGAGGTGGAGGTAAGGTGACGTCTTCATCTTCTGAGTCATCATCACTACCATATTCTTGATATCCACCACCATCATCATCGTCAGGTGTCGGTGTCGGGGTCGGGGTGGGCTCAGCATCAGTTTGGTCAGGATCAGTTTGATCACCTGGACCTGGTGAGAGCTCCCCATTATCAACTCCTGTTCTCTCGTCTCCATCATCTAGCTCATTTGCAGCTCTTCCTGCAGCTCTAGCCGTTTCATAACCAGAGTTCAGAAGACGGCGAGCACTAATGGCAACTCTATTTCGCTTAAGAGCACTCAAAGAAATTCTCTTAGGACTGCGCATTCCTTTTCCAAGGACTTTAATGAAGTCACGACCTCTTTCCACAATTCTAAAAGGTCCTTTTCCAAGATTTTCAAAGAAGCGCATGGAGTCTGTAGTCGTTCTAATATTTTCTTTTGTTCCTCCAACAGCATCAGCAATATCGTCTCCATACTTAAAGTCGATGACATAATCACCTTTTATGAGTTCATCAAACTCTCTGGCCGAAGTCGTCCAAGGAGACAAACGGCTTACAATGGAAAGGTCATCGATATCAGCAAGACGAATACGGAAGATGCTTCCATCGGCCGCCTCAAAGATAGCGTACTCTCCATCAATACGTTTAAAAGTTCCAGAGACATTGACACCATCTTTGGTCTTAAAGCTAACTTGATATCCCTCTTTAAAGAAAGCTGCAAAGTTATCAGGAACACCTTCAGGCGCCTTACCAATTCTTGCTACTTCAAAATTTTCAAGTCTTCTTGGTGTTCTTACTCGTGGTGCACTGTCAGCGAGTGAACCATCAATATAAGGAGATTCAATTCGTCCCGCGATAGGCTCGGCCTTAACAACATCTGTCGCCCCATCAACAAGATCCCCCTGATGAAGGTAGGGAACGACATCTGTAGATGGCTCAACTTTGGCTACTGCTCGTGAACTTTCTAAAGTTATTGCTGGCTCCGCAAGAGAACCTTCAATAACAGGAGACTCTAATTTCCCCGCGATAGGTTCAGCGCGAGCAACATCACTGCCACCTTCAAGAACCTCGCCCGTGTGGACATAAGGGACCACTTCACGTCCAGTGGCCTCAGCGATATCGCGTGAACCGGCCACAGCTGGAACTTCGGCGGGAATTGCTGGAATCTCCCCACTTCCTCCCCGAACAACAACAGCGCGGTTTCGAGGAACAGTTGCCCTTAAAGCGATACTGTCTCTATTTATGTCTCTGAAACGAAAAGGCTTCTCCACCAATTTACCGTCGACCATAACTTCTAAAATGATCGATTGATTATTAAGACGTACAAACTTTCCGAATTTAGGAGCACCACCACCTGGGGCAGTAAAGGCTACAGAGTCACCGGGGTTTAATCCCTCAAAATCAGCACGACCTGGTCTTGCAATTCCTTGGCTAGGACGACCAATAACAGCACCTTCTTCAATTCGAAGTGTAGTGGAATCAATATTTCTAAAGCGTACCGTCTCAACTCCCTTATCAGTTTTAATAACAACAGACTCGTTGTTAATATCAATGACACGTCCACGTGTGGGCTTAGTTCCCGCAGGGCTTGTAAAAGAGATTACTTTATCAACAATATCATCGGGGAAATTTCCTCGACCGGGAACCACTCTTCTAGTGCTATCAACATCAACACGGGGTGCACTCTCAAGACGAGGCGCCGCTGGTTGAAGAGGGGTCTCTCCCGTGACTTTTATGGCATCAATTCGCGTGGCTGGCGCAGGTAATCCCCGCACAGGCTCTGGTGCTGGAAGAGCTTTTGGCGCTTCGGCCACAGCCTCAACACGCCTCGCAGGAAGAGTATTCTGACGAAGAACAATCGCACGATCAGGCGCAATTGGCTCAAGACGCGAGGTCGGTCCTTGAGGACGAACAACAGGTGTCTCTGGTCTGACTGCAGGAAGCGATGGATCTCGTACCACCAGTGCTCCCCCTGGTGCCTTTGGCGCCACGGCGGCATCTGGACGAACTGCAGGCAATGAAGGCTCTCTAACAACAAGTGCGCGATCTGGAGCGATCGGTTCAAGACGCGAAGCTGGTCCTTGGGGACGAACAACTGGCGTGTCCGGTCTCACAGCAGGAAGAGAAGGATCTCTTACAACGAGATCACCACCCGGTGCTTTCGGTGCTGTTACAGCATCTGGGCGAACAGCGGGTAATGAAGGCTCTCTTACGACAAGAGCCCGCTCTGGAGCAATAGGATCAAGTCGTGAGGCAGGTCCTTGTGGCCTAAGCACAGGTGAATCAACATTGGATCTTATAACGGGTGCAGCATCATCAAATGCAGAAAAAGATGGTATTTCATCCAGGTTCTTAGGTGCACTTATATCCGTCGTAATCGACGAAAGAGAAATTTCGACATCTGGTGATTCAACAAGTTTTGCATCAGACGCATCAACTCTTCCCGTTACACTTGTAATTCCAGGACCACCATCCGCTTCTTCGGCGACCTTAACATAGTCAGGGACAATATCGGCAGCAACCTCAGCAGTATCATCACCCGCAGAGATGACATCATCACTCGCAGCGACTGCACTTGGCTCTTCAGCCCTTTTAAAGAGAGCATCGATATCATTTTCAAGAATATCATAAGAGAGAACTTCATCATTGCCGTCACGACGATAGAGAAGCTTCCCATCTGCATAGCCCTCAACTTTTATCGCGACATCTTGACCGTCTTCAACAATCTTTAGATCACTTGCCTGCTCTAATGAGTGCACTCTCTTCGCTAGCTCTAAAGCCTGAGAAGGAGACTTGCTCTTATTAAGTGCAAGATCAACAAAGTTAGCGAGTCCTTTACAACCAGCGGCTTCGATGTTGAAAGACATCAACATTATAAGAAGGACAAAGAATGTGTTCTTCATTTGTCTCATCATACGCCACACATCTCCGTACAGGCATCAAGACCCTTTTGAAAAAAGTCGGTCATTTCATCTGCACTCATCTTTTCAAGCTTTTTAAAGATTTCACTAGGCTTTTCTAACTTAGAAAGCTCTTTTAAAACTTTTTGAACATTGGCTTTACCCATAGTATTTTTGACTAAAGTGAGATTTTGCTTAAGTGGGCCACTTTTACGAATTAAGCTATAAGCCTCTTTGATCTCTTTTAGAAATTGCATTCTCTCGGTCCCTTTAAGGTGACGAGCGATGGCCATTGCTCCCGGAACATCGAGAAGAGTAAAGCCGGCTGCAAAAGCAGCATTAAAGAGAGCATCCTCAGCTTCATCCATGGCAATAAGAAATTCATCTGCCGTCTCTTGATCCCCCGCTCCAGCAAGGTAAGAAGAAATGAGTTCATCTCTTTGCTCAGCAGCTTGTAAATAACGGGTTCCATAGACGGTTGTCTCTGCTACACCATAAGCAAAACCGGCGACAGCTAAACCTTTAAAAGTGGCACCCGCTAAAGCAAAGGCTCCCACACTTGTGACCGTAGCGCCCGCGGCACCAGCAACAGCTCCGGTAAGAAGAGCGACAGCGCCAACACCAGTTACGACTAAAAGAGCGCCACCAACAACGAGCCCACCAAAGGCAATTGCTTTCCCCCAAGTGAAGCCCTCATTATCTTTTGCTTCTTGAGCAATATCACTAATAACAGTACAAGCTTCATCAACTTTAGTCGGGTCCTTCATCAGAGACTGGCCAACGAGAACAGGGTTAGTCGCCACGATCTCTTTTAAACTTTCTCTTCGATTTTCAAGTATACTTGCTGGGCTTAACTTATTATTGTACCAAGCTGCATCTGGGGACATACGACTCATTTCGCTCTTACGAAGTGTCTCTTGATTATGAAGCTTTTGAACTTGCTCCATAACTCTTTCCTCTGCTTCTGAAATAGCTCCCCTAACATCATTTGTACTTATTGAAGTGTCATGAGTTTTAAAAGTTCCATTACTTCTGTCAAAGCCACCGCCGATGAGACCAAACATACTTGCTTCATCACGGTCTCTTCTTGACCCCATTTTTCCACCAACAGCATTGGTCCACATGAGAAGGCCTGGGCCGCTTTTAGCATTTTCCATGAAGGAAGTAACATAGGCTTGATGAGCAGCTCTTGACTTCTCTGTGTCCATATTGGCGCTATCACGAATCCAACCCTCTGTAACATCGAGTTCATTTTTAAGAATTACTTCATTGATTTGGGTGATGCGTGAACGAATTTCTTCAGCAGCATCAGCTGGTGAATACTGTTTCTCACCACTTCTTTTAAGTTTTAAAAATTCCTGTTTCGCCCTTTTCGTCAAATGATCCTTTTGTGAATCCGAGCATTGATTTGTTTTAAATTCCCGCGGTCCGGGACCTGGATTATAGGTCGTGCGACTACAAATTTGAGGAAGAATATGAGTTGCCACATCCTCATCCGAAAGTTCAGATTTCTTTCCAAGCTCTTCATTGTAGGTGTATTTAAGAGCAGTAATTGTTTTGACAGAGTTTTCTAAACCTTGAAGATAGATATTTTCTTGAAACTTACTCATATCTTTTGCTTCATCTTCAGTGGTTAGAGTGTCGGTAATCCCTCTAATACTCGCCATAAGATCATCAACTGATTCCGCTTCAAAGTGAGAAATATTACAAGGGATTTCAGTATCTGGTGTTACCCAAGCCGCCTCAAGAAGCCTATCAGGTAAACGATTGGTATACATAGGATCGTTAAGATCATCACTCACACAATTATCAAGCTTTTCTTTGAGGGCACGAAGGCGCGCAAATTTGTTATGAATCCGTAGAAACTCAGCCCCAGCAGGTGTGTCTTTAAGATTGGGATTAGCTTTGATGTAGCGTTGTCCCGCCTCCATCGCCGTCTTTCCTCTTTCTCCCGTTACAGCAGCAATGGGGTCCATACTAGTGACGGCAGCAGTGTACTGTTCCTTTAAAGACTCAAGGTCCATTACTGGTTCATCAGCAAAGGTCGGCTGAAGGCTTGCGCTTAGAATAAGAGCAGCACTTAAAAAATTACGAATTGATTTTAACTTCACCTTTTTCACCGAGAACTTGATCCTCCACTTAAGATAGTCCACACTCGCTTTTCGGTTGAGATCAACACGAACTTGAGTAATTAGGTCCATCTTAAAAGAAGTGTGTGATAATCCCTATTTCGTTGAGGGAGTTTTCATATTTTCAGGTGCTTAGATGAATTTCGGGTGCCTTAAAATTGAGGCGATTTTCTCACTTATTTCCAGGGCATGATCGGAACAGTGGAGAGAGCATTCTTGGGAGAGCCATCAATAATCTTGTCGCTATAAACAAGATAAACGAGAGTATTTCTCTTTGAATCGTAAAAGCGTACGACTTGCATACTTTTAAAGATAAGGGATGTTTTCTTAGTGAAAACCCGCTCCCCTTGCTTAAGCTTATCGTTAAAAGAAACAGGTCCCACTTGTCGACAGGCAATGGAAGCATCCGAGGTATCTTCAGCAATGCCGAGGCTGCCTTTTATCCCCCCTGTCTTTGCTCGACTAAGGTGACAGGAAACTCCTTGCACTTTTGGGTCATCAAAGGCTTCGACAACAATACTATGATTCGCCCCAAGAAGTTTAAAGGCCGTATCGACACGACCAATTTCCTCCGCATGAATGAGGGATGTCCACCATAAAAGACTGAGTGCAAAAAACTTCATCGTAATTTCCTTTGAAGGAGTTTATAAGCTCATGTTAAAAATAATCCATCCATTTGCCTAGTAAGGAGTACTAAAAATGAGCACTGAAAAGATGATCGACACCATAAACCAAGATATAAAGACAGCAATGAAGGCTAAAGAAAAGGAAAAGCTCCAGGCCCTTCGCTACATAAAAGCGATGCTCATGGAGAATTCAACATCTAAGAGTCCTACAAGCGAGATGGATGTCATAATTAAGCACCACAAAAAACTTAAAGATGGGCTCACGAATTATCCTGCTGAACATCCCATGGCCATTCAAACGAAGGAAGAAATTAAAGTCGTTGAAACTTATCTTCCTCAGCCCTTAACAGAGCAAGAAGTTATTGACCTCATTACTCAAATCAAAAGTGGCCTTGAGAAACCTAATATGGGGACCATCATGAAAGAACTTCAGCCCCAGGTGAAAGGACGCTTCGATGGCAAGAAAGCAAGTGATCTAGTAAAGGCAGCCCTCGCCTAAATTAACGACGGCAAGAAAAGTATACGGGGAGATGATCTGAAACAATCTCCTTGTATACTTTATAGTAAGTCTCTTCAAAAATTTGGCTTAAGAAGACACGAGCGACGAATTCCATGATCGTCTCTTCGATTTCAGAATCATCAGGAACGACTTTATTTCTTTTGATTGTAAGGCGAGAGCTGAGCTGTGAGCGCATTTGTTCGACAAGTGTCTCCCTTCTGGACTGAAGAGCAGGGTTTGGCTCGGCAACACCCGGAAGCCTGTAGAGGTACTTCTGATGAATCAATTCAGCGAAGTGACCCTTCAAAAAATTATCCACTCGAGCTGACAACGTTCCATTTTCCTTAACACATTCATTGGATTCTTTAAGGTCCATAATGATGTGATCATAATCATTAGCCGTTCCCATTGTTTCAGTGCCATCACTTAAGTATAAGGGAACAGAAAGTGTCGTAGGCTCTTTTATAAAGAGCTCTGCTCCGGGAAGTCCCTCAAGGATCTCGGGCCAAAATTCATTGTCAGACTCTAAATTAGTATCCCCAAGAAAAATAATATCTTTTTCTAGCGATTGAGACCGGATCTTTTCCATAATCTCAAGAATGATCTTCATTTCAGCTAAGCGAGCAAAGTTAGACTTTGTGGCACCTACTCCGAGTTCACGATAATCAAGAACGCCAAAGCTTGGAGTCAAAACACGCGCCATATTGTCAGCGTCTGTTGCCCCTCTAAAGACCACATGACTCGTGAAAAGAGTGAAGTCAAAATCACCTGACTCAAAACTTCCGAGATAAGGCCTACGAGCAAAGACTTCTCGAATACTTTTACCAAGCCACGCCTTAGTCAGTTTAGGATAACAAGCAAAAGAGGGTCCATGCTTTCTCTTCTTAAATTTCTCACAGTGCTCATTTATCTTGGGCTTCACACTTAAGCCGCGATAGTAAAACCCTAAGAACTCTTCTGTATTACCACCATCCGCGGCTTCACCAGAGGGAGCGAGAAGAAGGGACCATGTGGGATCAAGCTTTCGAAGTTCATCGAGAATAAGAAGATAGCCCGGTGCTCGATACAGATTCTTAGCCGTTTCGTAGTCACTTTTAAGGTTCTTTAAACGCTCCTCTATATCAGAGCGATAGCCAGAATTGAGGCGCCTCTCTAAATCTCGAATTTGAATGGGGGCCATTTGAAGAAAAGACTTCACCCTCTCATTATGCTCAAGATCCTTTCCAACGGACCCTATAAGTTCGGAAGCCGCGACGATATCGTATTTATTAATAATCTTAGCGACAATCCCTAAGTCTTTATAAGGAGAGGAGTTGGAGCCAGGGTACCACAGATTAAAGGCTGCCACCTTAACCCATTGCCCACGGGTAGTGGGGTTATAAGCCTTTGCCACACCTGAATTGAAATGATGATAGTTTGTATGACAATCCGTTTGGAACTTATCTTTAAGAACGAGCTCTTTTAGAGCTTGGCATTCTTTGAGGTAGCGCTCAGTTCTGCGGTAATCTTCCAGACCTAAGGCCCGTGCATTACTTTGCCCATACGAAAGATTCGAGAGCAAAAGAGAACATAAGAATGTGGCCTTCACGATCAATAACACAAGGGCTTCCTCTTAAAGTTGAAGCGGAAACACTACCTAGGCAATCGCGTAAGGACAAGAACTCAATAGCTCATAACTACCTGAAACTATTGATTCTAACGAAATTCTAACAGAGTAAATTGACCGTTTTAACGATCATTTTGACCTTGAGCTCGGGTAAGGAGACGACGAAATTGCTCACGGCGTAACCTCTTTATTGTAGGGCTTTGCCTCTGCCCCATAAATTGAGGAAGCATAATATAGCGTGAGTAATAGGCTATTGCTCTCTCTCCAGCAGGAGTTTGCTTTAGCGTTTCCCAGTCAAAGTCCTTCTCATCAAAGAAGAAATACTCTGTAATAGCCCAGCGTTTATCTTTTTCAATGTCGAGCTGGAGCTGAGCAGCTTCTTGCACAAAGAGATCAGCAAAACCACCGGCTGTATTATCTTTTAAAATAGCATCCCCCACGAGGCGCATGATTTCTTCCTCAGCCTGCAAACTGACTCCGACGCCTAAAATCTTGGGTTTTAAATAGAGATCGCGAATCTTAGAGAGAACTTCTTCTCCTTCCTTTGAATCGGGCCTCATAATTCTTCTAAAGTCATAGGATGAAGTCATCTTTTTTGTGTGCTCTAAGAGGTTGCGATATTTCTTATTAATGCGATTGTAAGCCTTTCGCTCATTACTATTGAGACAGCTATAAGTCTGAATACCTCTACAACCAGCACTGAGAAATAATCCATCAATTTCTTCTTGTTTCATTTGCCTAAGACCCGACTCAAAACTCTGAAAGGTCTTTTGAGAGTGGACAGCTAAGGCGAGGTGTTCACTCAATTCAGACTCTTGAAAGAATTCACTTGCCTCACTAAGACTGACCCCATGGGGATTACTGTTGGCCCAGCGAAGAAAACTTCTCAACTCATTTTTAAAGACAATGAGCTCTGTTTTAGTCTGCTCCTTATCATAGATAAAGCCATCATTGAGAAGCGTTGAAAGTGTGTCGATAAAATTCTTAAGAGCGAGAACACCACT